>Ga0134124_10000036_pt1 | contig 174517 bp, 144 predicted proteins | sample KB304_FD_96880 | JGI IMG/M metagenome (GOLD analysis project Ga0134124, IMG submission 96880) | Terrestrial soil microbial communities without Nitrogen fertilizer from Kellogg Biological Station, Michigan, USA - KB3-0-4 | ecosystem: Environmental > Terrestrial > Soil > Unclassified ...
AGAAGGATGTGCTCCCGCGTCTGCGGCATCGGACCGTCCGCCGCCGACACCACCAGGATCGCGCCGTCCATCTGCGCCGCACCGGTGATCATGTTCTTCACGTAGTCGGCGTGCCCGGGGCAATCGACGTGCGCGTAGTGGCGCTTCTTGCTCGAGTACTCCACGTGTGCCGTCGCGATCGTGATACCCCGCTCGCGCTCTTCCGGAGCCTTGTCGATCTGGTCGAAGGCCACGAAGCTCGCCAATCCCTGCGACGCCAGGACCTTGGTGATCGCCGCCGTCAGCGTGGTCTTGCCGTGGTCGACGTGACCGATCGTCCCAACGTTGACGTGCGGCTTCGAACGCTCAAACTTCTCCTTGGCCATGATCTCTCCTCATCTCTCAAAAGATCGCGGTCCCGCCGCGGTTAACCGGCGGCCTTCGCAACGACTTCGGTCTCGACGCTCTTCGGAGCCTGCTCATAGGACGCGAACTGCATGCTGTAGTTGGCCCGTCCCTGCGACAGCGACCGCAGATCCGTGGCATATCCGAACATCTCCGAGAGCGGCACCTTGCAGGCGATCACCTGCGCGTTGCCGCGCGCTTCCATGCTCTGGATCCGGCCGCGCCGCGAGGTGACGTCGCCCACGACGGAGCCCATGTACTCTTCGGGGGTCACGATCTCGACCGCCATGATCGGCTCCATCAGCACCACCCGGGCGCGCTTGCAGGCGTCCTGGAAGGCCATCGAGCCGGCGATCTTGAAGGCGATTTCCGACGAGTCGACGTCGTGGTAGCTGCCCCAATGGAGGTCGACCTCGATGCCGGTCATCGGATAGCCGGCCAGCGGGCCGGTTTCCATCGCTTCGTGAATCCCCTGGTCGATCGGCTTGATGAACTCCTTGGGGATGACACCGCCGACGATCTTGTTGTTGAACACGTAATCGGCCTCGGCGTGCGGACGGATGCGGATCTCGGCGTGCCCGAACTGGCCGCGGCCACCGGTCTGCCGGATGTACCGCCCGACGCCCTCGGCCTCCTGGGTGATCGCCTCTTTGTAGGCGACCTGCGGCTTGCCGACGTTGGCGCCGACGTTGAACTCGCGCACCAGCCGGTCGACGATGATTTCGAGATGCAGCTCGCCCATGCCGGAGATCAGGGTCTGACCGGTGTCCGGCTCGGTGTGGACGCGGAAGGTCGGATCTTCCTGCATCAGCTTGGCGAGCGCCATGCCGAGCTTCTCCTGGTCGGCCTTCGTCTTCGGCTCGATCGACACCGCGATCACCGGCTCGGGGAAGTTCATCGCCTCGAGGACCACCGGGCTCTTCGCATCGCAGATGGTGTCGCCGGTGGTGACGTTCTTGAGACCCACGGCCGCCGCGATGTCGCCTGCCCACACCTCGCTGATCTCTTCCCGCTTGTTGGCGTGCATCTTGAGCAGACGGCCGATGCGCTCGCTGCTCCCCTTCTTGGCGTTGAGCACCGCGGTGCCGGAGTCGACGTGACCCGAGTAGACGCGGAAGAAGGCGAGCTGGCCGACGTACGGGTCGCTCATGATCTTGAACACCAGGCCCGCGAACGGCTCCTTGTCGTCGGAGTGGCGCGTCACCTTGATTTCGGTATTGTTCGGGTTCATCCCTTCGATCGGCGGGATGTCGAGCGGCGACGGCAGGTAATCGACCACCGCGTCGAGCAGGGGCTGCACGCCCTTGTTCTTGAACGCGCTGCCGCAGACCACCGGCTGCACCTGGTTGGCGATGGTGGCGCGGCGGAGGGCCGCCTTGAGCTCGTCGTTGGTGACCTCTTCGCCCGACAGGTACTTCTCGAGGAGCTGGTCGTCCGTCTCGGAGATCGCTTCCACCATCTGCTCGCGCATCTTGTGCGCGCGGTCCAGATACTCTTCAGGGATCGCCACCGTTTCGTAGGCGGCGCCCATCGTCTCGTCCTTGTAGTAGATGCCCCGCATCTCGATCAGGTCGATGATCCCCTTGAAGACTTCTTCCTTGCCCCAGGGGAGCTGGATGACGACGGGGTTGGCGGCGAGGCGGGTGCGCATCATCGAGACGGTCCGGTCGAAGTCGGCGCCCAGGCGGTCCATCTTGTTGATGAACGCGATGCGCGGCACGCGGTAGCGGTCGGCCTGGCGCCACACCGTTTCGGACTGCGGCTCGACACCGGCGACCGAGTCGAAGACGGCGACGGCGCCGTCGAGCACGCGGAGCGAACGCTCCACCTCGGCCGTGAAGTCCACGTGACCCGGGGTGTCGATGATGTTGATCCGGTGGCTCACGCCGGTCCGGGTCCAGAAGCAGGTCGTCGCGGCCGACGTGATCGTGATACCGCGCTCCTGTTCCTGCACCATCCAGTCCATGGTGGCAGTCCCCTCATGCACTTCACCGATCTTGTAGTTGACGCCGGTGTAGAACAGGATGCGCTCAGTCGTCGTCGTCTTCCCGGCGTCGATGTGCGCCATGATGCCGATGTTGCGCGTGTCTTTCAGCGGTGATTGCCTTGCCATGGTCCTACCGTCTTCTTTCCCCGGTGTCTTCCCGTAAATGTTCTCTTAAATTGCTGCCCTTGAGCTTTTTCCTGCGGCGGGACGGGGCCGCCGAAACGGCCCGCTACCTACCTACCAGAGCGTCTTACCAGCGATAGTGGGCGAACGCCTTGTTGGCCTCGGCCATCCGGTGCGTGTCGTCCTTCTTCTTGATGGCGCCGCCACGGTTCTCCGCGGCGTCCAGCAGCTCACCAGCCAGACGGGCGCGCATCGTCTTCTCGCCGCGGCCCTGGGCGGTCTGGATGATCCACCGCATCGACAGCGCCAGCTTGCGGCTCGGGCGCACTTCGACCGGCACCTGGTAGGTCGAGCCGCCGACGCGCCGCGACTTCACTTCCACCGCGGGCTTGACGTTCTCGATCGCCTTCTTGAAAACCTTCATCGGATCGTCGCTCGTCTTCGTCCGGATCGCCTCGAGGGCGTCGTACAGGATGCGCTCGGCGACCGACTTCTTGCCGTCACGCATGACCACGTTGACGAACTTCGTCACGAGCTGCGAGTTGTAGAGCGGGTCCGGCAGGACCTCGCGCTTCGGAATTTCTCTCCGCCTCGGCATCGCTTTACAATCTCCTTAAAACTTTGGCCTTAAGACTTCGGGCGCTTGGCGCCGTACTTCGAGCGCCCCTGACGCCGGTTCTGCACACCGACCGCATCCAGGGTGCCGCGAATCACGTGATAGCGCACGCCCGGGAGGTCCTTCACACGGCCGCCGCGGATCAGCACGATCGAGTGCTCCTGCAGGTTGTGGCCGACGCCCGGGATGTAGGTGGTCACCTCGATGCCGTTGGTCAACCGCACGCGGGCAACCTTGCGGAGAGCCGAGTTCGGCTTCTTGGGCGTCTGGGTGTAGACGCGCACACACACTCCGCGCTTCTGCGGCGAGCTCTGCAGCGCCGGGCTCTTTGTCTTCGCCACCACGGCGGCACGGCCCTTGCGGACCAATTGGTGAATCGTAGGCATGCGTCCAGATCTCCTCGATCCGATGTTCTCGTGACTGACGCGGAGCAACAAGGCCGTAGCCCCATCCCATGATGGGCCTGTCGGCCAACACTCCGGCCCCGAACTTTGTTCAGGGTATGGTCTTCCGGTCGGAAGCCAATCCGCCCCGATCCCTGGCGGGATCCTCGGCGGCGAAACCCGCAGATACTAACTCAACGTCGCGAGCGCCGTCAACTACCAAGCGCCTCGCGTGCCATGACCACTACTGGTCGGCAGCGGGAAGGCGGAGTATAGACGGGACGGTGACAGTGCGCAAGGGGCAAGTTGCGGCTCGCCGTCACTTTCCCGCGAAGCTCTCCAATACCGCCAACACCTCGTCGATGTCCGCCGGGGTGTGATCGGCCGAAACCTGGAAGCGGATGGACTCGTCTCCCCGCGGGACGACGGGGAACTTGAGGCCGGTGGCGATGATGCCGTGCTCGCGCAGGTGGGTGACGAGAGCGTTGGTCTTCGGCGTGTCGCGGACCATGAGCGGCGTGACCGGATGCTCGCCGGGGATGGTTTCGTAGCCGAGACGGAGAAGGCCTTGCTCGAAGCGGGCGGTCATGGCGCGCAGGTGGTCGAGGCGCTGCTTTCCCTCGGGACCGTCGACGATGTCCAGCGCCTTGAGCGCCGCCGCGCACTCCCCCACCGTGATCGGGTTCGAGTAGATGTAGGTCGGCGAGGTCTCGCGCAGGAAGTCGGTCAGGACCTTGGTGCCGGTGACGTAGCCGCCGTTGACCCCGAACGCCTTGCCGAGGGTGGCGACGAGGATGTCGACCGGGCCGGAGCCGGTGGCCTCCTCGGTGCCGCGGCCGGTCGCTCCGAAGGCGCCGACGCCGTGCGAGTCGTCGACCAGGAGGACGATGTTCTCCGGAAAGCGGTCGTCGAACTTGCGGGCGATGGCGGCGATGGCCGGCAGCGGCGCATGGTCGCCGCGCATGCTGAAGATGCCATCGGTGACCAGGATCACCCTGCGGCAGGTGCCGACCGCAGCGGCGAGCTTGGTCTCCAGGTCCTCGAGGTCGAGGTGGCGGTAGATCAGCTTGTCCTTCGGCCGCGCGAGACGCATGGCGTTGATGATGCAGTTGTGGTTCAGCTCGTCGCTGATCAGCACGGTCTCCGGTGTGATCAGGGGGACGATGACGCCGAGGATGCAGGCGTAGGCGGAGCTGAAGATCATCGCGGACTCGCGGCCGTGGAAGGCGGCGAGGCGGGCTTCGAGGTCGAGATGGGCCTGGTAGGTGCCGCTGATGAAGCGCACGGCGCCGGGGCCGACGCCGAAGGTCTTGCTCGCCTTTTCCTCCGCCGCGATGAGCTCCGGGTGGAGTGACAGCCCCAGATAGTTGTTGGAGTTCATCTTGAGGAAGGGCTTGCCCCCCTCGCCGGCGAGCACATAGCGCGGCCCGCGATCCCCTGCGGCGGGCAGTACCTGGATGATGGTGGGCTCCGCCCCTTTGAGGGTGCCCTTCTGCCGCAGGGCATCGAGATCGGACGCCAGCGCTTGGTGGAAACGGTCAGTGGGCATGGTGGTTCTGCTCCTCGACTTTCAGCTTCTTCTCCAGGTTCTCCAGCATGTCGCGGACGAGCGCCGAGATGTCGTACTGCGGGTCCCACCCCCACTCCTGCCGCGCCGCGCTGTCGTCGAGCGAGTGCGGCCAGGAGTCGGCGATCGCCTGCCGCATCGGGTCGATCTTGTAGTCGATGATGAACTCCGGGATGTGCTTGCGGATCTCCGCCGCCAGGATCTCCGGCGTGAAGTTCATCCCCGTGACGTTGAAGGCGTTGCGGTGCACGAGGCGTGCCGGATCGGCTTCCATGATGTCGATGGCGGCCTTGACGGCATCGGGCATGTACATCATGTCGAGGCGGGTGCCGGGCTTGAGGAAGCAGGTGTAGTGCTTGTGGCGGATCGCTTCGTAGAAGATCTCGACCGCGTAGTCGGTGGTGCCGCCGCCGGGAGGCGCGCCGTAGGAGATGATGCCGGGGAAGCGGACGCCGCGGGTGTCGATGCCGAAGCGGTGGTAGTAGTAGTCGCAGAGCAGCTCGCCGGCCACTTTGGTGACGCCGTACATGGTGGAGGGCCGCTGGATGGTGTCCTGCGGGGTGTGGTCCTGCGGCGTGCCGGGGCCGAAGGCGCCGATCGAGCTGGGGACGAACACGGCGCAGTGGCTCTGCCGGGCGACTTCGAGGACGCGGTAGAGGCTGCCCATGTTGATGTCCCAGGCGACCTGCGGCTTGCTCTCGCCGATGGCGGAGAGGAGGGCCACCAGGTGGTAGATCGTGGAGATGTCGTTGCGCTGCACGACCTCCTGGATCTGGCGCTGGTTGGTGCAGTCGAGGAACTCGAAGGGGCCTTCGGTGCGCAGGAGCTGCTCGCGCGGCATCATGCGGATGTCGGACGCGATGACCTGCTCGGCTCCATAGCGCTGGCGCAGCTCGGGGACCAGCTCGGAGCCGATCTGTCCGAGAGCTCCGGTGACGAGGATTTTTGTTTTCATGGCGTGGCACGGATGTTATGCGCGAGGGGCGGAGGGGGACAAGCCCTCTCCCCCGACCTCTCTCCCGTGCGTCCCCCACACACCCACCCCGAACGGGAGAGGGGCGCCACCACCCAGCCCCAAAAACGGCAGGCAAGGAATAGAGATTATTGTCTTCGGGAGGGGGCGCCCTCTCCCGCTCGGGGCGGGGGGCGGCGGCACGCGCGGGGGAGGGTCGGGGAGGGGGCGGACGGGCGGCTTTGACGAGGTCCTGGCCTCTTGGCGCTATGCTCGCGGCTGCCCGTGAACCGCACCCACATCAACCGGCTGAAGAAGCTGCTCCTCGCCGCCGCCCTCCTCGCCGGGATCTATCTGGTGGGCGCCAATCTCTTCCTCAATACGCCGTTCGGACCCTGGGTGGTCAACCGCCGGCCGCAGACGGTGCGGGTGAGCTGGCAGCGGGCGTGGACGGTGCTGCCCGGCGCCGTCCGGGTGCGCGGGCTGCGGATCGAGGGGCACACGAGCACGGTGGACTGGTGGATCACCGCCGAGCGCGGGCAGGGGTGGGTCGATCTGCCGGCGCTCTTCCTCCGCCGCTTCCGTGTGCTCGGCTTCACCGGCGAGGAGGTCCGCTCGGCGACGGTGCGGCGGAACGTCGCCTCCCGGCGCCCCCGCCGGCCGCCACCTCCCCACCCGTGGCGGATCGAGATGCACGGCGCCGTTCTCAACGCGGTCCGCGAGATCGGCTGGAACGGCTTCCGCCTGGCGGGGGACGGCACGGCGCGCGGCGGCTTCGCGCTGCTCGTGGGCGGCGACTTCGCGCTCGACTCGACGCGGCTCTGGATGCCCGGCGCCCGGCTGCTGCTCGATGAGCAGCCGCTCGCCCGCCTGGACGTCCAGGCCGAGGCGGCCATCGCGCCGTACACGCCGCGCCAGCATCCGGGCGTCGCCGGCTGGGATTTCATCTCCGGCATCCTGCGCGCCCGCGGCACGGCCACTCCGGGAGACGTTCTGGTGGACCTGCGCCTCGACCACGGCCGGGTGGTGCCGGGGAGCCGCGCCACGCTGCGCGCGGGCGGCGCCGCGAATCCACTCTCGGCGCTCTTCGCGGTGGAGACCAATGTCGCCAACACCGCCAACACCGCCGGTCCGCAGTTCGTGCTGCGCGCCGACGCCCAGGGCTTCACCGCCGGCCTCCGCGCCGACCTGCTGCACCCTCCTGCGTTTTCCGCCGACACCATCCATCTGGAAGCCGCCACGCCGGAGACCCGCTTCAGCCGCCTGCTCGCCGAGGGGCAGGCGCTGCGCCACACCGGCAGCCTGCCGGCGGACGGCGTGCTGCGCGCCGCGTTCAGCGCCGCCGGCCTCCGCCTCGCCGGCTCCGGTCCCCGGCTCACCTGGCAGCTCGCCGCGGATCACGGCAAAGGGCAGATCGATCTCTCCGCGCTGTTCCGCCGCCAGATCCTCCTCGACCAGATCCAGGCGGACGGCATCACCGTGCGCGCCGAGCCGGCCCGGACGCCACGGCCCGAGCCGCCGGCCGGCCAGGGCGTGTGGACCGTGCGCCTCACCGGCGCCCGATTCACCGGCATCCGCGAGGCCGCATTCGGAGAGATGCTGGTCGACGGCAGCCTGGGCAGCCTGGAGGCGGGCGGCGATCTCGCGCTCGATCCCGACGGGACCTTCGCGGTCGACGGCCTCGCGCTGCGCCTCTCCGCCGGCCGCCTGCGCCGCGGCGCGGAGACGCTCGCCCGCGATCTCACCCTGACCACCGATCTCCGGCTCGGCCGGTTCGCGCCGCGCGTCCAGCCGGGCGTCGAGGCGCTCGACGCGCTCTCCGGCTCTGTGACGGCGGGCGGCACGTTGACCTCGGTCCCCTTTCTCGACGCCTCCGGCCGCGGCCGGGCCGGCGCCTTCACGCTCGACCTGCGCCTGGACCGCGGACGCCTGATCGCCGGCACGCGGCTCACGGTGACCGCCGGCAAGCCGCTCCGCATCGACGCCGCCGTTGAAGCGGTGACCTCCCGGCCGCCGCGGCTCGTGCTCTCCGGGCAGGCGAAAGGTCTCGTGCTCGGCGGCGGCACGGACTACCCGCCGCTCCTCCGCGCCGGCACCGCGGTCCTGCGCACCGCCACTCCGGAGCTGCGCCTGCGCCATCTGCTGGCGACCGCCGGGGAGCTCAAGGCGGGGCGGGCGTCCGCCGGCGAGCCGCTCACCGGCGAGCTCGAGATCGACGGCATGCAGGCGATCGGCGTGGGCGAGCGGATCGTCTGGCAGCTCGCCGCCGATCACGCCGCCGCCCGCCTCAACCTGCCGGCCCTCCTGCAACGCCGCGCCGTCTTCTCCGGACTGCGGATCACCGGCGCCGTGGCGGAGATCAGCACGGCCACCGGCCCGCCGCCGTTCATTCCGCCGGACCAGCGCTGGGCGGTGGAGATCAAGGATGCGCGGATCGACGATCTGCGCTCGATCGCCACTCCCACCAGCCGTCTGGTCGGGCCCGGCCATCTGGAAGGCAGCCTCACCTTCGACCAGGCGCGGGTGCTGACCGTGGAACGCGCTCTGCTTACCGTCACCGGCGGCCAGGTGGAGTCCCAACGGGAAACCGTGGCCCGCCGGGTCACGGTGCGGGCCGACGTCCATCTCTCCCCCATTGAGGCCGGCAAGGTCCACGGCCTGGCGCTCCTCCGCGCCTTGACCGGCGCCATCGCCGTCCAGGGCCAGGTGTCGTCGCTCGGTTTCCTGGACCGCTATCTGGAGAGGGTGCCCGGATTGGAGGTCGAGGGGCAGGGACGGCTGGACGCCGACGTGCGCCTCGCTGCCGGCGCGCTCCTCCCCGGCAGCCGCTTCGACATGCAGGGCGCCAAGGTGAGGGCCATCTTCCTGGACAGCGTGGCCGACGGCGAGGCCACGGTCACCGGCACGGTTGAGGGGGGTGCGCAACCGGCCGCCGCGGTGCGCGTCGACTTCTCCGCCTTCACGGTCGCGCCGCAACCCCATGAGCTGGATCCCGAGCCGCCGTCCACCTACATGCGCGGCGCTGGCCTGCTCCTGGGGATCACTTCGAACGACCTCGATCTCGCGACCCCGGTGTCGGACCTCCATGCCGCCATCGACCTGCCGGACGGCCAGATCCCTGACCTCACCGCCTATAACACCTATCTGCCGCCGGGCACCGGGATCTCGCTCCTCTCCGGCACCGGCCGCCTGCGCCTCCACTTCGACATCGACGCCACCGGCCAGACCGGCAACGGCGAGGTGCTGTTGACCTCGGACGCGGCGCAGGTCCGCTTCCAGGACCTGGAGCTCGCCGGCAATCTGATGTTGCGAGCCCAGCTCGCCAGCCAGAGCCTGAAGACGCGGACCTTCCGAATCGCCGGCACCCGTCTCGACTTCGACCGCGTGACCTACCGCGAGACCGGCGCCGCGCCCGGAGCGGAGAGTCCGGGCTGGTGGTCGCATCTGCGGATGACCGACGGCACGATGACCTGGGGCCGCCCGCTCACGCTGCAGGGCGCCGCCACAGTGGAGATGAAGAACTCCGGCTTCCTCCTCTCCGTCTTCGCGCGCAAGAAGAACTTCCTGCACTGGTTCCACCGCCTGCTCAGCATCGAGGGGGTCCACGCCGAAGGGCTGGTGCGCTGCGGCGACGGCGCGATCGAGATCGCACCGCTCCGCGTCACCGGCGGCCGTTTCGACCTCCGCTCGCGCCTGCGCTTCAGCAAGGAGAGCAAGCAGGGCGACCTCTTCCTGCGCTGGGGCAAGCTCGCCGCGGGCATCGAGCTGCGCGACGGCAAGCGCACCTTCAAGCTGCGGCATCCGGAAGCCTGGTTCGAGAGCGGCAAGGAGCCGGAGTGACGCCGGAGTAAAAAAGATTGAGCGCGAATGGTGAGTGACCTGACGGCCGGCGCTCGTTGCATCCTCACGCGCCCGGGACGATCCCAGGGCGCAGGGAGCCTGCAATGACAACCGGACACTCATCCTTGATTCTCGATCATCAGGACATCCATCAGGACCGCCACCAGGACGCTGTGAGCGAACGCGGCACCACCGTCGCCCACACGATCCTCCGCACCTTGCGCCGGCTCGGCGCCGACCGCCTCTTCGGCATTCCCGGAGGGACCATCTCCCCGCTCTACGACGCCGCGCTGGACGTTGAAAGCGGCATCGAGATCCTCACCTTCCAGCACGAGTCGATGGCCGTGCACGCCGCGGCCGGGTATGCCCTCGCCACCGGCCGGCCCGGCGTCGTGCTGGTCACCTCGGGACCCGGCATCTTGAATGCCGTCACCGGCGTCGCCTCCACCTGGTGCGGCGAGGTGCCGCTCCTCCTGCTCGGCGGCGAGGTCGCGGCGCGCTCCGCCGGCCGCGGCGCCTTGCAGGACGGCGGCGCTCTCGGCCTGGATCTCGAACGGCTGCTCGCGCCGGTGACCAAGCGCACCGAGGGGCTGGCGCACGCGTCGCGCACCGTGCCCATGCTGGAGCAGGCGTGGGCCGCAGCCCTGTCGCACCCGCGCGGACCGGTCTTCCTCCGCCTCCCATTCGACCTCGCCCGCGAGGAGGCCGGCGCCCCGGAGCGGTCGCCGGTCGCCCTCACCTTGCCGCCGGAGCCCGACGACGCCGCCTGCCGCCGCATCGCCACCTGGCTCGCGGAAGCCGAGCGGCCGGCGCTCTTCATCGGCGTCGGCGCCCGGCAGAGCGCGGCCGGCCAGGCGCTCGCCCGCCTGGCCGAGGCGGCTGGCTGTCCGGTGATCGCGGACGTCGAGGGCAAGGGGGTCTATCCGGAGAGCCGGCCGCTCTGCCTCGGCGTCTACGGCGTCGGCGCGCGCGGACCGGCCGCGCGCTACCTCGCCGCCGGGGTCGACCTCCTGATCACCGTCGGCGCGCGGCTCGACGACACGACGACGATGAACTTCGGCCCGGTCTTCGCCCGCGCCGGCCGGCTGGTCCAGCTCGACCATACAGCGGCGCGCCTGGGCCGGGCTTTCACACCGGCGCTCGCCATGGCCTGCGACCTGCCCGCAGCCCTGGAGCGTATCGCCGGCGCCCTCCCGCCCATCGCACCGGAACGGCTGTGGGCGCGCCGCGAAACCGCCGGCGCCCTGCGCGCCGCCGGCTCCGGAGCGGAAACGGCGCTTCGCCCGGCCGCCGGTCCGCCGCACGACCCGCGGCAGGCGACGATCGCGCTCCGCCGCGCCTTCGGACCGGGAGCGGCCTTCACCGCCGACATCGGCAACCATCTCCTCTTCGCGGCGCAGGAGCTGACCAGCGAGCGGGCCGAGGACTTCCACGCCGCCATCGGCCTGGGCTCGATGGGCTCCGGCATCGGCACCGCCATCGGCCTCCAGCTCGCCTGGGGCCGGACGCGGCAGGTGGTCTCGATCTGCGGCGACGGCGGTCTGCTGATGGCCGGCAACGAGATCGCCACCTGCGCCCACTACGGCATCCCGCTCGCCATCGCCGTCTTCAACGACGGCCAGCTCGGCATGGTGGAGCACGGCCTGCACAACGTCTACGGCCGCGCGGGAGACAACCGTACGCCGCCGCTCGACATCGCGTCCTATGCCACGTCCCTGGGAGCGCTGGCGGCCCGCGTCGACGACCTGGCGGCGCTCGAAGCCATCGCCGCCTGGCCGCGCGGCAACCGGCCGCTGGTGCTCGACATCCCGGTCGATCCGGCGGTCCGGGCGAGCAATCCGCGCGAAGCCACGCTCAACTTTTCGGATTGAGACACGCAAGAGCCCGGCTGAGGATCAGCCGGGCTCCCCTACCTCTATCTATAGAGGTAGAGCGGGTCACTTCGGGTCACTTCCGGTCACTTCTTCATCGGCTGGCTCTCGTCGATCGAGCGCAGGAACGCGACCAGGTCGACGAGCTGCCGGACGGTCATCGCATGCGTGAAGTCGCCCATCGGCGACAGCTTGCCGCCGCTCTCCTTGGCGATCGCGTCGGTGACCTTGTGCGACGGCGCGATGATTGAAGTGATCACCTCGCCGGGTTCCTTCTTGCCCAGCCTGGAGTCGAGCAGAGGCGCGGAGACCGAGGTCCTGATCTTGATCCCCTGCCCCTCCGGCCCGGCGATCTGATGGCAGGCAAAGCACTTGAACGTCCTGAACACCAGCCGCCCCGCCTCGGCGTTCCCCTGCGGGAAGTTGACCGTCGCGGAGAACGTCGCGTCGTTCACCACCACAGCGGCCGGCTTGGCCGGAGCCTTCGCGGCCTTCTTGGGTGCGGTCGCCGCGAGCGCGAGACTGCCGCCCGTCAGGAAGAGCAACAGAATGAAGAGAACGGTTTTGCGCAGCATGGTGGACCTCCTTGCTGGAAACATGGTTCGCCTCTCGCTGTCAAGATGCTCCCTCGGCACGCAAGAAGGGAAAAGCCCCGGACGGGCAGCGGGAGCATGCTGGGCGGGTGGGAAGGGGGCAACCCCGCGGGGTAGGGAAGGCTTGACGGAAGGCTCCAACGCCGAACGCCGCGCCTCCGAAGGAGCGCGGCGCGCGAGGCGGGGTGGGCAGGATCGGTCAGTTGATGGTGAACCAGACGAGGCCCGGCAGGCCGGCGGCGAAGGAGCCTTCCACGGAGCCGTTCAGGGTGGCGCTGCCGCTGGTGACGCTCGCGGTGATGGTGCCGGCCTCGGCGGCGCAGTAGTTCTGCTGCACGGAGAGGACGGCGGTCGCGCTCCCCTTGCTCACCGTGATGGCGCAATCGGGTCCGTAGACCGCGCTCTGTTGAAGCAGGAGGACGGCCGGCTGGCCGGGATTGCTCACCCCGGGGACCACAGACACGAAGTAGCCGTGGTCGCAGCTCACCTTGGTGATGGACGCCTGCGGGCTGGTCGAATCCTGCACGACCACCAGGAGGTTGGCGCACGAGAGGGGGCTGTCGATGGCGGCGACCTTGTCCAGCTTGCCGGGCTGCACCTTGACGTGCTTCGGCGGCTTGGCGCCGGCCGGCGCCTTCGCGCTCTGCGCCGCCTGGCCCGCGGCGGTGAGCAGGAGACCGGCGCAAAGCGCCAGGGTGAGGGTGCGGCTGAACCGGTTCAGGGTGCTCGGGGTGTTGCTCATGGTGGTGTCCTCCCTTGATTCCGACGAGATATCTGCTCAATGTCCCCCCGGTGCCACGCGCCCCGAGACGGACGCAGACCCTCTAGGGCAAGCGGCATACCAAGTCGGCGAAATCGATCTAAACCACTGACAGATCAATGTTTCAGAGATTTTCCGCGATCGCGGTGGGGAGTGTCGGACAGTCCCGGCGCCTGTCGGACAGTACTGTCCGCCGGAGGTTCGGACAGTGAGCGCCGGCCGGCCCGGCGGCATGCTAGGCTGCGCCGCCAGACCGACTTACGGAGGAGGAGCCATGGCCCATCTCAGTCATCTCACGATCGATGTGCTTTTCGATTCCCAGGCACCCGACCACAAGGTGACGTTCGCCGGCGCGAACATCAACGCCCAGGGTCAGGTCTTCGTCCCGCAGGGCATGGGTCTCGTCGTCTTCAACCTCCAGAGCGTCACCAAAGACGATGAGCCGGCACGGTTCCCCTCCAGCCCGATCCAATGGGTCGACGAGCTCCGCGCCGTCATCCCCCAGCCCGCGGTCTTCACCGTCCGGCGGCTCAGCGACAACAACACCACGCTCCAGGTGATCAACTCCGTCCTCGAAGACGAAGCACACCACTTCTTCGTCCTCGTCCAGCACGGCGGAGAATTCTTCGGCGCCGATCCGACGGTGATCACCCAGCGGCCGGGCGGGAACTAGACGAAGGGAGAGGGGGCCGGCGTCGTGTAGTAGATTGCTGTCTGCCATGCCCCGCTACTTCAACACCGCCGGCCCGTGCCGGCCTGGCGAGCACTACATGTTGCCGCCGGAACGGCGGCTTCCGGAGGTCCGTGCGCTCATCGAGAGAGGGCACTACTTCGTGGTCCACGCGCCGCGACAGTCGGGCAAGACGACGTGTTTTGACGCGCTCGCCAAAGCACTGACGGCGGAAGAGCGCTTCGCCGCTCTCCTCACCTCCTGTGAGCCAGGGCAGACCCTCGGCGCTGATCCGGACGGCGCGGTGACGGCGGTCCTCGACACCTTGCGCCAGGACGCGGACGAGTCTCTGCCGTCCGAGCTGAGACCGCCGGAGGCGAGTCTTGATCTCTCCTTCCGCACCCGCTTCCGCGACCTCCTGGTCCGCTGGGCGCGGCAGTCACCGCGACCGGTCGTGCTCTTCCTGGACGAGATCGACTCGCTGCTCGACGAAGCGCTCCTCTCCGTGCTCCGCCAGCTTCGCAGCGGCTACGGGGCGCGGCCCCACGGCTTCCCGCAGAGCGTGGCCCTGATCGGCCTGCGCGACGTCCGCGACTATCGCCTGAAGCTGCGCCCGGATTCGCAGAGCCTGGGCACCTCCTCGCCGTTCAACATCAAGGTGGAGTCGCTCACCCTGCGCAACTTCACCACGGAAGAGGTCGCCGAGCTCTACGAGCAGCACACGGCAGACACCGGACAGGCCTTCACCCCGGAGGCGAAAGCGCTCGCCTGGGAGCTGACGCGCGGCCAGCCCTGGCTGGTGAGCGCCCTGGCCCGCCAGGCGGTCGAGACGATCGTGCCCGATCCGTCGCGGCCGGTGACCGCCGCGAGCATCGAGGCTGCCCGCGAGAAGCTCATCCAGCGGCGGGACACCCATCTCGACTCCCTGATCGACCGTCTGCGCGATCCGCGGGTCCGCCGGGTCATCGGCCCCATCGTGTCCGGAGACCTCCTGCCGCCGGACACGCTGGACGACGACATTCAGCTCACCGTCGACCTCGGGCTCGTCGCCGCCGGGCCGCAGGGTCTGGAGATCGCCAACCCGATCTACCGCGAGATCGTGCCCCGCGCGCTGACCTCCATCCTGGAGCACTCGCTGCCGGTGCAGCCGTCTTCTTATCTGGATGAAGAAGGACGTCTCCGCTTCGACCGCCTGCTGGACGGCTTCCGTGCCTTCTGGTGCGAGCACGCCGAGTCCTTCCTGGCGAGAGCCCCCTACTCGGAAGCCGCCGCGCAGCTCGTCTTCATGGCCTTCCTCCACAAGATCGTCAACGGCGGCGGCATCATCGACCGCGAGCTCGGCGTCGGCAGCGGCCGTGTCGACTTGAGCATCCGCTGGCCCTCACCGCACGGCATGGACCGCTGGGCCTGCGAGCTGAAAGTCTGGAGACCGGGAGACGCCGATCCGCTCACCGCCGGCCTCAAGCAGCTCACCGGCTACCTCGAACGCCTCAGCCTCGACCGCGGAACGCTGGTGATCTTCGACAGCCGGCCCACTGCCCCGCCGCTGCCAGCGCGTTGCTCGACGCAGGAGGTTGAGCACGCGGGGCGGGGGATTACGGTCTTGCGGCTCTGAGGTCCTCTTCGCCTCCCAAGCATCGCCAGCCGGCTCATGAGCCGCGCCCGATTTGATGTCGAGACAAAGCCCAATGATGTCGAGACCATGGAGTCAAACACAGAGAAACCCGCGGCGTATGTCGAGAAACCCACGCAATTCTCGACAAATCACGGCTCAGACATCATGCGGCGACGCTCATTCGCAGAGAATGCGTAGGCAAATGCAGAGAATCTAGCCATAAAAGCAGAGAAAATCTGCTCCACCACAGAGACAACAAGCTCAAATGCAGAGAATTGCAGGAGGAGAGGCCTCTCTTGCATGCCGGCGCACGTCCGTTGCAATGCATATGCGGAAAACTGCCGGAGTTTCTCGACATGCTGGGTGGCTGCGGCGTGCGCAGAGCGCACCCTACAGGCGGGGTGTGAGATTGCTGAACCAGGGGAAGCCGAACCAGCGACGGTCGTAGCCTCCGGCGAGGGCTTTTTCGGCGTTGACGCGGGCGGAGGCGGTGTCTCCAGCGAGGGCGTAGACGAGGGCGGCTTCGTAGGCGACTTGCGGATTGTCGGGCGCAGTCTGGAGGGCTTGCTGGGCGGCGGCGACGGCTTCCTGCGCACGGCCGAGGTGGGCGAGGGCCTGGGCTCGGATGGTGAGGGTCTGCCAGAAGGTGGGCGCGGGATCGCGGGCGACGAGGTCGAGCACCTGATGGTAGAGGGCCTCGGCTTCGGGGCGCCGGCCTTGCAGCCATTCGGCGTCGGCGAGGTTGAGGGCGGCGGCGGGGCTGGCCGGCGCGAGGGCAAAGGCACGGCGAAAACCGTCCGCCGCGGCGTCGTAGTGTCCTAAAAGAAGGTGCGCGACGCCGAGGTTCGAGAGGTCGGCGAAGGTGGGCGCCTGGCGGACGATCTCGGCGTAGAGCGCGGCGGCGCGCTCGGGGCTGCCGGATTGCAGCTCGAGCTGGGCGAGACGCGAACGCCCCCGCAGGTCGCGCGGGAAACGCTCGATGATTCCGGCCAGGGCGCGCCGCGCGGCGTCGATCTCTCCGAGGCGGTATTCCAGATTGCCGAGGTCGAGCAGGTTGAGCGCCGACGGCCGGCGGCTCGCCGCGGTACGCATGGTCTCCAGGGCCTCTTTGCCCCTCCCCTGCCGCTCCAGGAGCAGGGCGCGACTCACCAGCACGCGGCTGTCGCCGGGGATCTGGACGTCGAGGGCTTGAATGGCCTCGTCCGCCTCGGTCAGACGCTCGGCGGAGAGGGCGATGGTCGCCAGGAAGAGGAGCGGACGCGGATCGCCCGGCGCCAGGCGGCGGGCCTGGGCGAGGAGGGAGAGGGAGCGGTCGAGGTCGGCGGCTTCGCGGGAGTCGAAGAAGCGGTAGCTTTCGAGGTTCGCCTCCAGCAGGTAGATCTCGAGGAAGCGCGGCGAGCTGAACCGGATCGCCTGCGCCTCGGCGAGGAGCGGCTCCAGAGAAGTCTTGCCCTCGCTCGTGTCGTTCTCCCGCACGGCGCGGTCGAGGCGGAGGTAGCGCGCGAAGTCTTCTTTCTTGACGTCGAGCTCGGGAGTGCCCGGGCGGAGCGGCAGGTTGGGGTAGGCACGGCGCAGGACGGCTTCGGCGGCGGTGGCGAGGAGTGGGAAGTCGTCGATCGGCACCTCGAAGGAGTCGACCCAGACGAAACGGCCGTCGGCTCCCTGGAGTCGGCTCAAGGCGACCTTGCAGGTCTGCCCCTGGCAGTCGAGGCGCGAGGTGAGGACCTCGTCGGCGGCGAGCGATTGGGTGAGCGCCGCGGGCGGACCGGCGGGCTCGTCGCGCCCGGGAGCGAGAGCGGTGACGCCGTCGCGCTCGACGAGCGCGCGGAGGAGCGCCGCATGGAGGCCCGACGCGGCGAGGGAGACCTCGGGCCGTTCGGCGCCGACGCCGAGCTGCGGCTCGGCGACCGCCACCACCAACGGCTCCCGGCTGCGCAGGCGCCAGGCGACGAAGGACGCCACGGCACCGCCGGCGAGCAGCACGAGTAGCGCGGCCAGCAGCAGGCGGCGGCCCTGGCGGCGGGAGACCGGCGAAAACGAGGGGGACCCGGGAGGCGGCGACCACGAGCCCGGCCCCGACGCCGGTCCCGATGTACCCGGTCCGACCACGGTGGGCCCGTTCGGATCGCCCTCCGGGTGCCAGCTCGCGAAGCGGTAGGAACGGCCGGAGGCGCTCCGCCGCTCCTCGTCGAGAACCGCAAGGCGGGCGGCCACCTCGGCGGCTCCGGCCGGCCGGCGCTCGCGGTCTTTCTCCAGAAGCTGGTCGATGAGGCCGGACAGCTCCGCCGGCACGGCCGGGCTCACGGCGGCGGCCGGCCGCTGCTGGTGGGTGCAGACGCGGTGCAATGTGTCGACCGCGGTCGCTCCGGCGAACGGCGAAAGGCCGGTGACGGTCTCATAGAGCAGGGTGCCGAAGGAGAAGAGGTCGGAGCGCGGATCGAGATCGAGCCCGTTGGCCTGCTCGGGCGACATGGCGCGGTGGGTGCCGGCGATGGCTCCGTCCGCGGTCAGGGCGTCCGCCGGATCGAGCCCGCCCGCGGGCGGCCAGTACGGCTTGGCGAGGCCGAAGTCGAGGATCTTGGCGTGCCCGGCGGGGGTGACGACGATGTTCTCCGCCTTGAGGTCGCGGTGCAGAAGCCCCCGGCTGTGCGCTTCGGCGAGGCCTTCGGCGATCTCGCGGGCGAGCGGGAGGACGCGGCCGAGATCGAGCGGACCGGCGCGGAGGAGGTCGGCGAGGGAGCTGCCGGCGGCGCGCTCCATGACGATCCAATCTTCGTCCTCGGTCTCCACCAGGTCGTAGATCTGCACGATGGCAGGATGCGAGAGGCGCGCCGCCGCCCGGGCCTCGCGGCGCAGGCGCTCACGCCTGTGCGGATCGGGACCGCGCGGATCGCCGCCACCGCCGGGCCGCACCCGTTTGATCGCCACCCGGCGCTCCAGCCGTTCGTCCCAGGCCTCCCAGACCTCGCCCATGCCGCCGGAGCCGAGGCGGGTCTCCAGGCGGTAGGGGCCGATGCGCGTGCCGTCCACTCAGCCGAGCCCCAGCTCGGTCATGCGGAGTTGCAGGCCGTGCCGGGAGACGCGGAGGTCTTCGGCCATGAGGTCGACGTCGCCCCGCCGGCTCGCGATGGCCGTTTCGATCTCCTCGCGGCCGAGGTCCGACGCCTTGCGGATCGCGGCGCAACGGTCGATCAGCGTATAGAGAGAGGTGCGCGAGATGCCGAGCTGCTCAGCCGCGGGCACCAGCCGCCAGCGGTTGGCGGCGAGAGCGGCGAGCAGTTCCTCCTCGCCGACGTCGGAGGGGCGGCGGTAGTCGCGGGATGGGCGCAGTGGGCGACGGAGGGGCGGGGTGTCTGGAGGGAGCGGAACGGCCGGAACGATCGGACTGATCGGAACGGTGTCGGGCGTGCTGCCGGCGCGGCTCTCGAGTTGGCGTTCGAGCTGCGGTGTGAGCGCCGCTTCCGCCGCGTCGTAGCAGCCGATGGCGATCTGGCGGGCGATGTTGCGGAGCTGGCGCACGTTGCCCGGCCAGTCCGCGAGGGCGAGGCGCGCCACCAGGGGCGCCGGCAGCCAGGGGGTGCCGCGCGGACCGGGATCGTCCAGCCGGCTCTCCTTGTTGATCTCGCCCAGCTCGGTCCGTAGAAAGTGGACCAGGAGGCGGCCGAAGTCCTCGCGCCGTTCGCGCAGGGCGGGCACGCGGATCTCGTAGCCGTTCAGGCGGTGCAGCAGCGGCGCCCGGAAGCGGCCGGCGGCGATGGCCGCTTCAAGGTCCGCGTCGGTCGCCGCGATGACCCGCACGTCGACGCGCTCCGGCGCCTCGGAGCCCACCATCTGGATCTCGTGCGCTTCGAGGGCGCGCAGGAGGAGCACCTGCACCTCGGGCGGCGTCTCGCCGATCTCGTCGAGGAAGAGGGTGCCGCCGTCGGCCTGGCGGAAGTAGCCGGCCCGCTTCCGGTCGGCGCCGGTGAAGGCGCCTTTGGCGGCACCGAACAGCTCGGCCGCAGCGAGCGCGGGTGGAATGGCGCCCATGTTCACCGCCAGGTAGACACGCGCGCGCCGGCTGCCGGCGCGGTGGACGGCGCGCGCCACCAGCTCCTTGCCGGTGCCGGTCTCGCCGCGCAGCAGCACGGGAACCGCGAGGCCGGCGACGCGGCGGATGTCGCTCCGGAGCTGCGCCATGGCCGGACTGTCGCCGACCAGGTCGAAACGCTCGGCGTCGCGCGGAGCGACCGGATTGAGCAGATGGAGCAGCAGGACGGCCCGCCCCGCGAGGAGGAGGACGACGCCGCGCTCCACCTCCGCGGCGGAGAACCGGCGCTCGCCCTGCACCGGCCGGCCGTCGGCTTCGACGGCGGTCTGCGCGCCGCCCGCCATCAGGAGGATCGATCCCGGCTCCGGGCCGGAGACCAGAGAGAAAGGATGGCGGCTGAGATGGGGATCCGCCAGCGGGCGCGGGTTGCCACCGCCGGGCGGCGCGAACGTTGGAGCGAGCCGTGAGAGCAGCACCTCGCCGCCGGACACCAGGCCGGGGAGGGCCACCCGCTCCCCCACCCGCCGCACATCCGGATGGGCCAGCACGGTCAAACCAGGAACGCGAGGCGCTCCCACCCCCGAGCCGCTGGACACGGCGGTCACCGTGCTCGCTTCGAGGCCCGCCCGCCAGGCGTCACCGATCCCTTGGGGCATGACGGGACGAGTCTAGTCAGCTTGCCGCGGAGGGGCAAGGCCCCTCTCTCCGCCCCCTACTCCAACACCGGCCAGGGCTCCGGGCGGAGGTTGGGATCGCCGCCGGTGCGCCGGAAGTCTTCCGCGAAGCGGCGGATCGATTCCGCGGTGAGGCTGCCTTTGTCCGCCAGCCGGCAGAACAGCTTGAGGGTGGCCTGGGCGCCGCGCGGGATGGCCTCGGAGGGAGATTGCGTCAGCGGGGCCAGATCGTGGGCCAGCTCCTGGACCGCGCCGCCGGCCTCGGTGGATTCTCCCGCATGGAACGCCGCGATCTCCAGCGTGGCGAGCGCGGCGTCGTAGACCAGGCCCTGCCGGTTGAGCTCGCGGCGGGCCTTGGCGAAGGCGGTCAGCGCCTTCTTGCTCCGGCCGCGGCCGGCCGCCGCCCGCGCAGCCAGCCAGCGCACCCGGATGCGGTCGGTCTCCGTGCCGTGCTCGGCGGCCAGCGGAGTCATCGCCGCGAGACACTCCTCCATCTCGGCGTGACGGCCGGCGAGACCGAGGCTGACGGCGAGGTTGAAGCCGTGGTCGAGGCGCAACCGCGGGGCCTGGCTCGCGCCGATGCGGGTCTCCGCCCGCCGCAGCTCCTGGACCGCGTCCTCACAACGGCCGATCTCGGCGAGGAAGGCCCCGCGCTGGACCTGGAGGATCGGCACTTCCGGCGTGTGGACGATGGAACGCGCCCGGTCGAGAAGGCCGAGGCCGTCGCTCAACCGCCCCTGGGCGCGCCGCAGCAGAGCCTCCAGACGCATCGTGCGCGTGCTGTCCAGTGGTCCGGGATGGCTGAGGGAGCCGTCGAGCGAGAGATCCCCGGCGCGCTTGAACCCTTCCTCCGCCTCCGCCAGGTCGCCCACGGAGCGCAGCCCGTTGGCGAGATGCGCCCAGGCGAACCCCTCCAGCCGGGCACGCCAGCTCGCGTCCTCGCGGGCGAGCACGGCGATCCGCAGAGCGATCTTGGCGAGCTGGAGCGCTTCGTGCCCCCGGCCGGTTGCGGTGGCACAGGCGCTCTCGTCGCAGAGCCGTTCGGCCATCGCCCAGCTCTGGAGCTCCGCCTCCTTCTCGACCAGGGTCGCCTGCTCGGCGAACGGCAGAGCCCGCAGTCGTTCCCATCCCCGGCGTGCGTGGAGACGGGCCGACTGGAAGACACGATCGTCCGCTTCGGTCGGCGGCAAGATCCGGGTGCTCCGCGACAGCGCTGCCCGCGCCTCGGGGTCACCCTTTCTATCTGACATGCTGCTCGATGAGAGCACAAAGGCATGCCCGAGCACAACGCAAACTTCTCCTGCTCCGCCGGGAGGCCTCTCTTGCCGGCATTCCAGAACAGGTGATAATTTGTGCATCGGGAACAACAAGCCATGGAGCCCACAGCGGTCAACCCTGAAGCCGGGCCCGCGGACGAGCCGGCCGCCCCTGCCGAGCCCGCCGAGCCAGCCGGCATGGCGCCGGACGAGCGCAGGCTGCGGATCTGCGAGCTGCTCCTGGTCGTGGGCGTCGGCTTTCTATGGTCGACGATCGGGTCTCTGGTCGATTGGTTGACCGGCGTGCGCACACCCTATTGGGGTGTGATGTCCGACGTCGGCCGGATCGTTCACGCCGTCGTGGCGATCTCGGTGCTGGCCTATGTGCTCAACCGGCAGGGCCGGGACTTCCGATCGATCGGTCTCACGGCCCGGCTGTCGGACATCCCGCTGACCCTTTTGCTCTATTTCATCTCTTTCGGCTTCGAGCACGTCACCGCCGTTGTCGTCCACTCCTTTTTCCCCCAGCATCCACACGCGAACACTCCCTTCCATTGGTCGGCGGTGCTGCCCAGCGCCGCGGTGGAGGAGCTCATCGTCCGCGCCTATCTGATCACCGAGGTGGCGGAGATCTGGAACAGCGTGCCGCTGGCCGTGTTCGTGAGCATCGGCTTCCAGACCCTCTATCATCTGTATCAAGGGACACCCGCCGCGCTGACGTCGGCCGGGCTGTTCTTCGTCTACGCCGTCTTCTATGCCACAACGCGGCGGATCACCCCGGTGATCCTTTCCCACGCGTTGATGAACTTCTGGATCCTCGCCAACGCCCACTGAGATGCACGCCATCACCTATCGCCAAGGCAACGACCTCGATCTCACCGAGGTCATCGATCTCTACCGCGCCTCGACCCTCGGCGCGCGCCGCCCCGTCGACGACCGGGAGATCATGGCCGACATGCTCCGCCATGCGAGCCTGGTGATCTCCGCCTGGGACGGCGACCTGCTGGTGGGGATCTCCCGCTCGCTCACCGATTTCAGCCATGTCGCCTATCTGGCGGACCTCGCGGTGCGGGAGTCGCACCAGAAACAGGGGATCGGCGTGGAGATGGTCCGCCGCACCCGCGACGCCCTGGGACGGCAGGCGATGATCGTCCTCCTGGCGGCTCCGGCGGCGGTGGATTACTACCCGAAGATCGGTTTCACCCGGCACGGTTCGGCGTGGATCCTGATGGCCGGCGAGCCGCTGGGAGAGAGGTCACCCCCTCTTCCAGAGACGCCGGGAGAGGGGGACGGGGAGTGAGGCTCAGGCGCCGATGCGGAACTTCACTTCGCTCTTGCCGCAGTTGGCGCGCACCCAGAAGGTGTGATTGCCGCCCGCCAGCTTGTGGACGAACTGCACGCTCGTCTGGTCGTAGAACAGCGACTTGCCGATCGCCGGCGCGGCGTCGAAGCCCCATTCGACGGTGTGGTCGCCGCTGCAGGTGACGCTGAAGCTGGCCGTGAAGTAGGCCGAGTGGAGAGCGCCAGGCGCCGGGTCGGTGATGGGGTATTTCGCCCCGTTGATCGGGTAGACGATGTTGACCGGCGCCTGCGCCTGGACCGGAGGGGCCAGGACGACGGCCAGGACGGCGAAAACGAGAGCTGCGAAGAGTCTGCGCATGATCTCCTCCTTCTGTTGAGAAGACAGGCGCCTGTCACAGAGCTTCCGTTACGAATGTGCTGTGCCTCGCCAGGGGGGTGATGCAACCGCCGCGCGGAGCTGATACCCTCGCAGGATCATGGCTGTGCACGACATCCGCAGCCGGCCCGCCCTGGCCCCCACGCCGCGGAAACCGGCGGACGATCCGTCCCAACAATCTCGACCCCAAGCGGGCCACCTCGAACGCAACCCCGGCACGCCGCTGGAGCTGGACTGGGTCCGCGAGGTGCGGGTCAACACCAGCGCCGTCGAGCGCCGGGCCGCGACGCTGCCCAAACGCCGCACCGTGAAGAAGGACTGGCAGGCCGCCTGGTATCTGCGGGCGATCACCTGCATGGACCTCACGACGCTCCAAGGCGACGACACCCCCGGGCGCGTACGCCGGCTGTGCGCCAAGGCGCGCCGGCCGGTGCGCCAGGACATCCTGGAAGCGCTCGGCGTCGAGAGCCTGGACCTCCGCGTCGCCGCGGTGTGCGTCTACCACTCGATGGTCGAGACCGCCCACGAGGCGCTCGCCGGCTCGGGGATTCCGGTCTGCGCCGTCTCCGCCGGCTTCCCCGCCGGCATGAATCCGTTCCCCCAGCGCCTGGCCGAGATCCGCGAATCGGTGGCCGCCGGCGCCGAGGAGATCGACATCGTGGTCACCCGCGCCCATGTGCTGACCGGCGACTGGCAGGCCCTCTACGACGAGATCCGCGCCTTCCGCGAGGCCTGCGGAGAGGCGCACCTCAAAACCATCCTCGCCACCGGCGAGCTCGGCACGCTGCGCAATGTCGCACGGGCGAGCCGGGTGGCCATGATGGCGGGCGCCGACTTCATCAAGACGTCGACCGGCAAGGAGAAGGCCAACGCCACCCTGCCCGTCTCGCTGGTCATGGTGCGGGCGATCCGCGACTATCACGAGCGCACCGGCCACTTCATCGGCTTCAAGCCGGCCGGCGGCATCTCCACCGCGCGCCAGGCCACGGACTGGCTGGCGCTGATGAAAGAAGAGCTGGGACCCGAATGGCTGTCGCGCGACCTGTTCCGCATCGGCGCCTCGAGCCTCCTGGGCGACATCGAGCGCCAACTGGAGCACCATGCCACCGGCCGCTACTCGGCCTCTTTCCGCCACCCCCTGGTGTGAGCGCGAGGCACAAGCCATGACGATCGCCGAGATCTTCCGCACCATGGACTACGGCCCGGCGCCGGAGAGCGCCGATCCGGCCCAGGCCTGGCTCGACGCCCGCAACCGCGAGATCCTGCCCTTCATCGGTGGTGACTTCCGCCGGCCCGACTCCGCCGAGTTTTTTGACACGGTGAATCCGGGGACCACCGAGCCGCTGGCCAAAGTTGCTCAGTGCGGCGCCGTCGAGGTCGACGCGGCGGTCGCGGCGGCCCGCGCTGCGCAGCCCGGCTGGTGGGCGTTGGGCGGCCACGGCCGCGCGCGCTACCTCTACGCCCTGGCGCGGCAGATCCAGAAGAACGCCCGCCTCCTCGCCGTCCTCGAAACGCTGGACAACGGCAAGCCGATCCGCGAAACCCGCGACATCGACGTGCCGCTCGTGGCGCGCCACTTCTACCACCACGCCGGCTGGGCGCAGCTCATGGCCGCCGAGTTGCCCGGCCAGGTGCCGGCCGGCGTCGCCGGGCAGATCATCCCGTGGAACTTCCCGCTCCTCATGCTGGCCTGGAAGATCGCGCCGGCCCTGGCGATGGGTAACACGGTGGTGCTCAAGCCGGCCGAGTTCACCCCGATCACAGCCGCCGCCTTCGCCGAGATCTGCCGCGACATCGCGCTGCCGCCCGGCGTGGTGAACATCGTCACCGGCGACGGCCGCACCGGCGAGCTGATCGTCCGCCATCCCGGCATCGACAAGCTCGCCTTCACCGGCTCGACGGACGTCGGCCGCATCCTGCGGGAAGCCACCGCGGGGACCGGCAAGAAGCTGTCGCTGGAGCTGGGCGGCAAATCCCCCTTCATCGTGTTCGACGACGCCGATCTCGACGGCGCGGTCGAAGGAGTGGTCGACGCCATCTGGTTCAATCAGGGCGAGGTCTGCTGCGCCGGCTCGCGGCTGCTCGTCCACGAGGGCGTCGCCGAGAGCTTCTACGGCAAGCTCCGGGCGCGCATGGAGACCCTCCGCGTCGGCGATCCGCGCGACAAGTCGATCGACATCGGAGCGATCATCGCGCCGGCGCAGCTCGAACGGATCGACCGCCTTGTCCGCCAGGGCGTCGACGAAGGCGCCACCATGTGGCAGCCCTCCTGGAGCTGCCCGCGCGACGGCTACTTCTATCCACCGACCCTGTTCACCGGCGTCGCCCCCGCGGCCACCATCGCGCAGGTGGAGATCTTCGGTCCGGTGCTCGTCGCGATGACCTTCCGCACTCCGGAAGAGGCCATCGAGCTGGCGAACAACACCCGCTTCGGCCTCGCCGCGAGCCTGTGGACCGAGAACATCAACCTCGCCCTGGAGCTGGCCGCCAAGATCAAAGCCGGCACCGTCTGGATCAACAGCACCAACCTCTTCGACGCCGCCGCCGGCTTCGGCGGCTACCGCGAAAGCGGCTTCGGCCGCGAAGGCGGCAAAGAGGGGCTCTGGGAGTATGTGCAGCCGGCGTGGCTGGCAAAAGCAAAAGGACAAAAGGACGACAAGGACAGCAAGGACCTCAAGGACGAAGAGAGCGACGAGGACATTCCGGCGGGTCTGCCGGCGATCGACCGGACGACGAAGATGTACATCGGCGGCAAGCAGAGCCGGCCGGACGGCGAGGCGGTGCGGAAGATCCGGGGGCCGGGAGGGCGGGTGCTGGGCGAGGTCGGCGAGGGCAACCGGAAAGATCTGAGAAATGCGGTGGAAGCCGCTCGCAAGGCGCAGCCCGGCTGGGCGAAATCGACGGCGCATCTGCGGGCGCAGATTCTCTACTACATCGCCGAGAATCTTTCCGCCCGCGGAACCGAGCTGGCGCGCCGCCTGCGCGACCTGACCGGCGTGAGCGCGTCCGACGCGAGAGCCGAAGTCGACCTCGCGATCGAAAGGCTTTTCACCAACGCCGCCTGGGCCGACAAATACGCCGGCACTGTGCAGGCCACGCCGCTGCGCAGCTTCACCTTCGCCGTCCGCGAGCCTCTCGGCACGATCGGCATCGCCTGCCCGGACGAAGCGCCGCTCCTCGCCTTCGTCTCGACCGTCGCGCCGGCCATCGCCATGGGCAACACCGTCGTCGCCCTCCCCTCCGAAAACTACCCTCTCGCCGCCACCGACCTCTACCAGGTCTTCGACACCTCCGACGTCCCCGCCGGAGTGATCAACATCGTCACAGGAGACCGCGACGCCCTCGCCAAGGTCCTGGCCGCGCACGACGATCTGGACGGCGTCTGGTACTTCGGAGGCAAAGAAGGAAGCGCCGCCGTCGAAAAGGCTTCGATCGGCAACCTCAAGCGCACGTGGGTTTCGAACGGCATCGTCCGCGACTGGACCAACCCCGAGCAGGGCGAAGGGGAAGAGTTCCTGCGCCAGGCGATCCAGGTGAAGAACATCTGGGTGCCGTTCGGGGAGTAGGGCGAGCGCATGCTGGATGATCCGCAGGAGCTCCTCGCGAAGATCCGCCTGGGCGAGGATGGATCTCTGGAGCTGAAGGAGGTCCGTGTCGAGGGCGACCGTGTCGTCGCCCCCCACCGCGCGTCTCTGGCCGATGAGCTGGCAGCCTTCGCGAATGGCAAGGGCGGCGTCTGCGTTCTGGGTGTCGAAGATGGAACCCGAAAGATCGTCGGCATTCCTCTGGAAAGCCTGGATCGTGTCGACGTCTACATCAGCCAGCTCTGCAACGATTCGATCGAGCCCCCTCTGATCGCCCACATCGAACGCATCGCGGTCAACGATTCGGACGGACGCGAGGCGATCGTGATGAAGATCGACGTTCCCCGGAGCCTGTTCGTTCATCGCAGTCCCGGAGGGTATTTCATCCGGATCGGCAGCTCGAAACGGAACATGGGGCCGGAGCTTCTGGGGCGGCTGTTCCAGGAGCGCAGCCAGACGCGCCTCATTCGGTTCGACGAAACACCTGTCGCGACCGCTCAGATTTCCGATCTCGACCCAGGGCTCTGGAAGAGATATCGGACGCCGCGCTCCAAGGACACGGACGAGGCGTTTCTGATCAAGCTTGGGATGGTCTCCAGCTCTGACGGAGAGGGTTTGAAACCGACCGTAGCAGGCGTCCTGATGGGAAGCCATGAGCCACAGCGCTGGTTGCCCAATGCGTTCATCCAGGCAGTGGCGTATCGCGGCACGGAAATCGTCCCTCTGGGCTCGCGCGAGCTCTATCAACTCGACGCGCGGGACATCACAGGCCCCTTGGACGAGCAGATCGTCGAGGCCTGCCGTTTCGTCTCCAGAAACATGCGCATCGGAGCTACCAAGGACATGGGCCGGCGGGACATCCCGCAATTCGATCTCTCGGCGGTTTTCGAAGCCGTGGTCAATGCCGTCGTCCACCGGGATTATTCGGTCTATGGCTCGAAGATCCGGCTCCGCATGTTCGCCGACCGCCTCGAGCTGTTTTCTCCCGGAGCGATCGCCAACACCCTGACCCTGGAAAGCCTCCCCTACCGGCAAGTCGCTCGCAACGAGACGCTGGCGAGCCTCCTCGCCAGGACGCCAGTTCCTGCCGAGACCGACTGGCTGAAAACGGACCGCGAAACCTTCATGGACCGCCGGGGAGAAGGAGTCCAGATCATTCTCGACCGCAGCCGGGCGCTCTCTGGGCGTCTCCCGGAGTATCGCCTGTTCGACGAAGCCGAGCTGTGCCTCACTCTCTTTGCTCCTCCGGAGGTAGGTCTGCCGGACGGGAGCGAGGATGAAGAGCCGGCGGCGGCGTCATGAGTCACTCGATCTGATATCCTGGCCCCATGTTGAGCGCAGCCGCCGTGGAGCCGATTCCCCTCTCGACCGATGCGGCCGGGGTCATCCGCGTCGCGGGAACCCGGGTCACCCTGGACACGGTCATCGACACGTTCATGACCGGCGCTTCCCCAGAGGAGATCGCCCAGGACTTTCCGGTCCTCCACCTCGACGATGTCTACGCGGTCGTCACCTACTACCTGCGGCATCGGGCCGAGGTGGACGGTTACCTCCGCGAACGCCGGACTCGCGCAGAAGCGATCCGCCGCGAAATCGAGGCTCACTCTCCACAGACCGGGTTGCGCCACCGGCTCCTGGCCCGCCTGGGACGTTAGTGTCCGTGCTGCTCCTGCTGGCCGACGAGAATTTCAACGGCCGAATTCTCCGCGCTCTTTTGCGTCAAATTCCTGATCTCGACGTCGTCCGAGCGCAAGACACTACTCTCTACGGCGCGGACGATCCCACCCTCCTCCAGTTTGCTGCGGACGAGGGCAGAATCGTTCTCACTCACGACATTGAGACTCTCGTGGGCTATGCATGGGAGCGTGTCCGCTCAGGAAAGCCGATGCCCGGAGTCATTGCGGCCCTGACAGACCGGCCCATCGGTCAGATCATTGGAGACCTGGAGATCCTCCTCCAGGCATGCCAACCCGGAGGAGTTCGAGGCGCAGATCCATTTCCTCCCGCTCTGAGGACCTACGCGAGGTGGTCATGTTCCTCCACCCTGAATTGGTCATTGCGCCCCCACCGCCCCGCGAGCTATACCTCTTCTGACAAGAGAGGACTCGACCATGACACTACAGACGACGCACCTTGCCAGCATCCTGGAGACCGACTCAGGGGTTGACCCCGGCTACCGGCACGCGCCCAAGCAGGCCGCCCCGGGCGAGCCGCTCGAAACGCCGGGAGCCCTTTTCAAATGGTATGGGCTGCATCCGGGCGACCTGCCCGTCCCTGACGAGATCACCCGGCTGGCGCGCGCCTATCTCTCCTCCACTCCTCTCGAAGCGCGCGGGATGGGCTTCGTGGTGCTGCACCGCTGCGGGAAGGACTTCTACTTTCTCCTCGTCAGTACGTGGCGCCACTCGAACGAGATCTGGGAGACTGTCTTCTATAAGAACGGTGACGCGATGCCGGACTTCGCCCCGTTTCCGCGCGACGGCGCCCACAAGCCGTGCTTCTGCGTCTGGGAGCTGGCCGCCGTCTGGCACGAGAAGGAGGCTTGGACACGCTTCCTCACCTCCACACGCGACGAAGCCGCGGCGCAGGCGTGGCTGGAAAACCGCTACGCCGGTCCGGCCTGATCCGGCCCAATCAGCGCTACGAGCTCCCGCGTCAGCTCGGCGGCCGGAATCTCTCTGCATCCGGCCGCATTCTGCCCGGACCATAGAGTCGAGAAATCTCCGCTACCGAGGCTCTCGGCTTTCGCACGCAGCGGAGCGATGGCCGACGAAGCCGACGGAAACTCAGGCACCGCCGGACTCAGCGGTCCGATCTCTCGCATCAGCCGATTCATGATGCCGCGCGCCGGCCGGCCGGAGAACACGTTGGTCAGAGCCGTGTGCCGAGCCGCCTCACTCTTCAGTGCGGCGCGATGCACGGTGCTTGTGGTGCACTCCGGGCACAGCAGATACGCCGTGCCAATCTGAACCGCCGAGGCGCCGAGCTTCATCGCCGCCGCCACACCCTTCGCATCCGCAATTCCACCGGCGGCGATCACCGGGACCTTCACCGCCTGCACCAACTGCGGCAACAGAGCAAACGTTCCCACCTGAGCCGTCAGATCATCCGACAGGAAATGCCCGCGGTGGCCGCCCGCCTCCAAGCCTTGGGCGATGATCGCATCAGCTCCATGCGCTTCGAGCCAGAGTGCCTCCTCCACCGTCGTCGCCGACGACAGAATCTTCGCGCCCCAAGCCCGGACGCGCGCCATCAAGTCGGCCGCCGGCAGACCAAAATGGAAGCTCACGACCGGTGGCTTGAATTCCTCCAGAACGTCGGCGGCTTCATGGCTGAAGGGTGCACGTCCGGGACCGGCGGCGATGGAGCTTGAATCGATCCCAAGCTCCTCGAAGTACGGCGACAGCAACGCCCGCCAAGCCGCTTCGCGCTCCGCGTTGAATTCGGGCGGAGTGTGGCAGAAGAAGTTCACATTGAACGGTTTGTCCGTCTGCGCTCGAATGGTGGCGATCTCTTTGCGCATCGCATCCGGGCTGAGCATGGCGCAAGGAAGCGAGCCAAGCCCTCCGGCATTGCACACGGCGATCGCGAGGGCGCTGCCCTGGACTCCGGCCATGGGGGCCTGGATGAGGGGAAGCAGGATGTTGAGGAAGTCTTGGGGGGTCACCAGAAGCGCCACCACGGTTTTCCCTTCCGTTTCATTCCGGCGGGCACAGGAGTCAGAACCCGCCATCCGAGCTCTGTTTGCGACATGAAGATTTCCTGGTGAAATTTTCGACCGTTCAATGTGCCGACCTCGGTAGCGATGAAGATGCCTTCATCGTAGGGCACTAGGTCGGCGACCGTGGACGAAACGCCATCGAACTGTGGCCAGTTCGCCAGCGTGTGAGTACGATACGCCAACTCGAGAACTCCTGCCGTTTGGCTGAGGATCTGTTCGTCCTGAGAATCTGCGCCAAGACGCTTGACCATCAGGCGTGCCTCCGCGACGAAGTCCTTACAAGCCAAGACGGCTTCGATATCCTTCCGCCGATAGGCTTCTTCGAGGCTATGAAGGGCGCTCTCGGCGCTCGAAAAGTCGAGGTAGTTGCTCATGGCGACGTGGCCTCGCGCATCGGCTGAGTCTCGGTCATGAACGCGCCGAGGCGCGAAGCAGGCGCCACGCCCAGAAACAAAGCGCACCGGCGGCAAGACCGACCCCTGGGCCTACCAGGATGAACCAGGGGTCGGTGGCGAGGCGCGGCCATTCCGCAATGGTCCGCGCGAGATGGGCCACGGCGAGCAGGGCGAACAGGGCTCCGGTGGTGACGAGGTACGCTTTCATCGATCGCTCCTGAACCAGACAGCGGTTCAGAGACAAGCATACCGAAAGATGAGGAAGACCCGGACGACGGGCGCGGTCCTCCCCGTTCTGAGGCCTCCCCCTCGCGAGCAGACCGGCACATGCGGTAGAGTTCTCGCCACGGAACCGTCATGTACGTCGTCGCTCTGCAGTTCGAGAAAAGCGCCGGGGATGCCCTGGCTGTCCGCCTCGCGGCGGTGCTGGGCCGCACCCTGCTCGAAGCGCGCAACCGGGTGAGCGCGCCCGAGGGCGGGCCGTCGGTTCTGGCGACGTTTCCCGAGATGGCGCGCGCGGAGGCGTATGCGGAGGAGCTGCGGTCGCGCGGTTTTTCGGTGCTGCTGCTGTCTCCCGAAGAGGTGGAGAGAGACAAGGATCGCTTCCTGGTGCGCAGCTTTGAGCTCGGGCCGGACGGCTTGACGGCGCAAACGCGAGAGGGTTCCGTGAAGGTGGTGTGGCAGGACGTCCGCCTGCTGCTGCGCGGCCAGGTCCGGCTCGAGCAGAAGCAGATGAAGACGGCGGTACGCCGCGAGTTCAGCCTCCAGCGCGCGATCATGACGCACGGCCTGCTGGTGACCAAGCCGGTCAAGGAGACGAAGCACCAGTTGAGGGTCGAGCTCAACGACTTCCTTCATCTCTATCCGGCGAGCGGGCGGCCGCTCGTCTTCCGCCAGGAGGAGCTGAGCTATGCCGGGCTCGGCGCCGGCCTCCAGCACTCGGCGGTGGCGAACTTCGCGCGGCTGGTGGCGGTGCTGCGGGAGGCGAGCCCGCGGGCTTCCTATGACGAGCGGCTGGCGACGCAGCCGGGGCAGGCGCGGTTGCTCGGCCTGCTCCCCGCGGCGTCTCACCTCGACGTCGCCATCTCGCTCCTCTCCCGGTCTCTCCTCTCCGGGCCTGCTGACGCGCGCTGAGTCTCCAGGCAACGACCCGCCCCCCCTGTGTATAGAATGGCGGCAGACAGAAGGGCACGCGGCGCTGGGTGCCGACGACGAAGGGATTTGCAGTGGCCAAAGTCCTGGTGGTGGAGAACGATCCGGTGTTCGCGGCGGTGTTGGAAGACCGGCTGCGGGTGACCGGACATCAGATCCAGCTTCTGAAGAAGAGCCCGGGCGCGGTGGAAGCGGCTGAGGCGCAGCAGTCCGACCTGATCGTCCTCGACGTGCCGGGAGCCGCGAGCCTGGACACGGTGCAGGAGCTCCGGCGCCATCCCGGAACCCGTACGGCCGGCCTGATCGTCCTCTCCGACAGCAACGAGCCGGCCGACCGCGTCGCCGCCCTGAAGGCCGGCGCCGACGACTACCTCGCCCGCCCGTTCGATCTCGAAGAGCTCCATCTGCGCTCTGAGCGCCTGCTCGGCAGCCGCATCGCCAACCTGCAGATGCTTCAGGGGGACCTCAAGAACCATCCGCTCTGGGCGCTGCTGCAATACCTCAAGCAGGTGCACAAGAGCGGCAGCCTGCGGGTGCGCGGCACCTCCGGCTCGGGCACGATCGAGCTGCGCAACGGCGACATGCTCGACGCCCGCTGGCAGCGCCTGCGCGGTGACGAAGCGTTGCTCGCCCTGCTGTGCACCGACGAGGGGAGCTTCCGCTTCGATACGGTCGACACCCCGGCCGACTCGGCCGGCGGCGAAGAGCTGTCGATGAACGAGCTTCTGATGCGCGCCGCGTGGCTCAAGGACGAGATCGAGAAGCGCCGCCAGTTCATCCCTGCGACCGGTGAGCCGCTGGTGGCCCTGTCGAGCCGCATCAATCCGGGCGAGGAGGAATTCGGCCAGCTCCCGCTGCAACGCATCCTCGCCCGCATCCTCCGCGAGCCGGGCATCCGCCTCTTCGATCTGATGGCCGACGAAACCGAGGCGCCGCTCACCACGCGCCTGGCGGTGGCCTGGCTCTTCGAGCACGACCTGGTCGGCCTGCGCGACCAGGTCCCCGAGTCGGCACCCCAGAACACGATGGAGATCTCGAACGCCATCGTCTTCGACGTGGCGATCGAGGACCTCATCATGGCGGCGGCGGCGGTGGGCCTGCCCGCGTCGGCCCTCCCCTATCTCCTCCTCGTCGAGCCGGACGCCTGGCCGGAGCTTCGCAAGCTGTTTGAAAAGGCACCGGGATATCCGCGCAACGAGGCGCTCAAGAAGCTCGTCGAGCAGGTGGAGTCGCGCCGCGCCGGCAGCGCCACCTTCACCACGCCGCGCGGCAAGCTGTCGCTTCACGTCCAGGTGCTCACCGCCGCCGCCCAGCCGCAGATCGCCGCCATCGTGCCGGGCTGCGCCGGGGTCCTCGTCTGGCTCACCGGCTCCGACGCGCTCGAAACCACGCGCAACGTGTTGCAGCGCCTGGAGGCGAGCGGCCTCGCCGCATCCGGCATGCTGGTCGCCGGCACGCCCGCGGCGCACAAGGAGGCCGAACGCCTGGCGCATGGCACCAAGCGGTGGCGCACCTCGTCGCACGTGCCGCAGAGCCTCCTCGGCATCCTCCGGCTGCTCCACCCCCGGGAGAGCCGCTGAGGCGGACTGTGGCGCGACCGACGGTCCTCCTGATCGAGCCGCGTGCCGAACGCCTGCGCGAGCTGAGCCACCAGCTCACCGCCGAAGGCTGCGAGGTGGTGCCGCTCGCCGATCTGGCCAAGGCGCAGCGCTTCGTGGAAGGGCTGGAGTCCGCCGTCATCGTGCTCGCCAGCGCGGCCCTCGCCAGCGCGGGCGATCCCGCCGCGGTGTTCGAAGGATTGGCGGGCCTCGCGGGCCGCGGCAGTGGGCGGAGCCTGGTGGTGCTCGGCGACCGGCCGGCCGACGAGGAGAATCTCCCCGATTCCGCCGCCTTTCTCGCCGTCGGCGGCCTCGACGCCCTGGAGGTCACGCGCCGGCTGCTGCTGGTGCTCCTCGGCCGCCAGATCGGCATCGAGCCGGACGCGCGCCTTGTCTCTCTGGTGGGCGATCTGGAGGTCACGCCGGTCATCGAGCTGCTGCGCGCGCTCAACCAGGCCGGCGCCAGCGGCCTCATCGATCTCCGCGGCGGCACCATCACCTTCGACCGCGGCGCCGTCGTCGCCGCGACCGCCGGTCCGGCGCGCGGGCTCAAGGCCTTCTGCCGCCTGAGCCGGCTGCACGACGGACCGCTCCGTTTCATCCCCGGCAACCCCGGCGCTTCCACTCAGGCCGGCGAGCCGCAGGGAAGCGCCGCGTCGGAGATCGTGGCGGACCTCAACTCCCTGATCCTCGCCGCCATCGAAGAGTCGCTCGGCGAGCTGCCGGATCCCCGCGGCGCGCTGGAGATCGATCTCAAGCCCGCCTTCTTCACCACCGCCTTCACCTCGACGCAGCAGCAGATCCTCAGCCTCGCCCAGCGCGGCACGACGCTGCAGCAGGTGCTCGACGCCATTCCGGAGCGCGACGGCGAGATCGTGCAGGAGCTGCTGCAACTCGAAGACCTCGGCCTCGTGGTGCGCCGCATCCCGGCCGCCGCGGCGCAGATCGTCACCGACTCCACCGCCGACCTGCCCGCCGACGTCGCCCGCTCCCACGGCATCACCATCGTGCCGCTCACCGTGGCATTCGGCAAAGAGGTCTTCCGCGACCGCGTCGACCTGCAACCCGGCCGGTTCTACAACCTGCTCCGCGAGCGCAAGGAGCATCCGGCGTCGAGCCCGCCGTCGCGCGACGACTTCATGCCGCGCTACCGCGAGCCGCTGCTGCACGGCAACGAGGTGATCTCGCTGCACATCTCGGCCAGGCTGTCGAAGACCTTCGAGAACGCCAACGCCGCCGCACAGGTCGCCAACGCCGTGCTCGCCGAGTCGCAACGGCCCGGAGTCGCGCAGGAGAGCCGCGTCACCGTCCTCGACAGCGGCCAAGTGAGCCTCGGCCTCGGCCTCCTCGCCCTGATCGCCGCCCGTCTCGCGGCGCGCAACGAGCCTGCCGAGCGCATCGTCCGCCGGCTGCGGGAGATGGCCCCGCGCGTCCACACCCTGTTCGTCGTCGACACCCTCGAATTCCTCGCCCGCGGCGGGCGGATCGGCAAAGCGCGCGCCCTCCTCGGCGGCCTCCTCCGCATCAAGCCCATCCTCGGCGTGACCGACGGCGAGATCGCCCCCATCGACCGCGTCCGCGGTGGCCGCGGCGTCCAGCCGCGCCTCATCGAGCTCCTGCAACAGCGCATCGACCGCCAGCGCCCCGTCCTCGCCGGCATCTGCCACGCCAACGCTCCGGCCTGGGCCGACAACCTCGAGCGCCTCCTCCGCGAGAGCTTCCAGATCGTCGATCTGATCCAGGCCGAAGTCGGTCCCGTCGTCGGCGCCAACGTCGGCCCCGGCGCCGTGGGCGTCATGCTGTTCCAACCGGCGGAGGAAGAGCTGCGATGGGTCACGCCGCTATGAGGCCCTCACCCCCGGCCCCTCTCCCAGCTCCCCCCGCCCTTCCCCGGGAGAGGGGAGAAAAGCAAAAGAAGCTTCTGCTGTTGCCTGTCTCCCCTCTCCCGGCGGGGGCGTGGGTGGGAGACGGGAGAGGGGCCGGGGGTGAGGGCGCTTTTCGGAGGCCGACGACATGACTCTGAACAACATCCAAGCCGCCGAAGTCGTCCTCCCCTCGCAGGACCTCACGGCGGATCTCGCCTTCTACACCCAGGAGCTGGGATTCCGGCTGGACATGATCTTTCCGGCGGACGATCCCCGGGTGGCCGTGCTCTCCGGTCATGGCCTCCGCCTGCGGCTGGACCGCGACGCTGCGGTCCCTCCAGGAGTCCTGCGGCTCCTCTGCCTCGATCCCGACGCCTTCGCCGCCGGCCGGCGCGAGCTGACGGCGCCCAACGGTGTGCGTATCGAAATCGCCGACGCCGAGCCGAAGCTGGAGACGCCGCCGACGCAGCACGCCTTCGTGGTGCGCCGCCTGAAGGACAACAGCCCCTGGGTGATCGGCCGCGCCGGCATGCGCTACCGCGATCTGATCCCCGGCCGCCTCGGCGGCAGCATCATCGCCTCGCACATCCGCATCCCCGACGCCGGGCCGGTGCCGGACATGGTCCACTACCACACGGTGGGCTTCCAGCTCATCTTCTGCTACCACGGCTGGGTGCGGCTGGTCTACGAAGATCAGGGGCCGCCGTTCCTGCTGAACGCGGGAGACTGCGTCATCCAGCCGCCGCAGATCCGCCACCGGGTGCTCGAAGCGTCCGAGAATCTCCAGGTGGTCGAAATCGGCGTTCCGGCCGAGCACATCACCACCGTCGATCACGAGATGGAGCTGCCGACGCCGCATCTCCGTCCCGAAAGGCTGTTCGGCGGCCAGACCTTCTGCCACAGCGAGCTCAAGCACGCCGTCTGGGCGCCCTGGAGGCTACCCGGCTTCGCGGCGCGCGACACCGGCATCGGCAAGGCGACCGCCGGAGTGGCCTCCGTGCACGTCGCCTGCCCCGTGGGCCGCAACCACGATCAGGTCACCACCCATACGGCGGACATCCTCTTCGCGTTCGTCCTCGCGGGCTCCACGACGCTATACGGCGAGGGGCAGGGAGCCCACGCGCTGAGCGAAGGCGACGCCTATGTGATTCCACCTCTCCTCAAGACGGCGCTGACCGACTGCTCGGAGGATCTGGAGATCCTGGAAGTCTCGCTGCCGGCGGAGTTCGAGACGGTGGTGCATCCGGACGAGAGCCTGGCGTAGATGCCGGCACAATCCAACTCGCCACGAGCCCCGCGCTGACCGTCAGCAGCGATCCCACCAGGGCGTACCAGGGCCACGCCAGCCGGGTGCCGAAGTAGATCCAGGTCATGCCGGCCAGGCCGGCGACCAGACCCGCGAGCGCCGCGTGCTCGCCCACCCGCCGCGTCATCATGCCGAGGAAGAACACACCCAGGACGATGCCGGTGGTGAAGGCGGCGATGCCCAGCACGCTCGCGACGACCGAGGAGGTCAGCCACCGGCCGGCGATGCCGACGGCGATCTGCACGGCTCCGAAGACGGCGGTCAGCAGACGGACCCGCCGCAACTGCCGCTCCGGAGCGACCGCAGGCAGCAGATCCGTGGCGGCTACCGTGGCGCACGAGTTGAGAGAGCTCGACAGGGTCGACATCGCGGCGGCGAAGATCGCGCCCAGGAGGAGACCGACCACGCCGGGCGGCAGCTCTTCCAGGATGAAGCGCGCGAAGACGCGGTCCGGGCGATCGAACGGCACGGTGGGCGGGTGGAGCCGATAGAAACACCAGAGCCCGACGCCGATCAGCAGGAAGAGCGCGAACTGCGCCACGATGATCAGACCGCTCACATTGAGCGCGCGCCGGGCCTCGCGGAGACCGCGCGCCGAGAGATAGCGCTGCACCATCATCTGATCCACGCCGTGCGAGCCGAGGGTGATGAAGACTCCGCCCACCAGCCCGGCCCACAGGCCATACGGCTCGCTCCAGTCGAGGCGGAGGTCGAGCATCCGGAGCTTGCCGCCGGCGGCCCCCAGGCTGACCAGTTGCCCCCAGCCTCCGGGCAGGCGGTGCAGGATGACGGCGAACGCCACCACCGCGCCCGCGAGGTAGATGACGAGTTGGACGAAGTCGGTCCACACCACCGCCCGCAGGCCGCCGGCATAGGTGTAGACGATCGTCGTCACCCCCACCGCCACCACCGCCCAGTGCAGCGCGATGCCGGTCATCTCCTGGAACACGATGGCGGTCAAAAAGAGCCGCAGGCCGTCGGCCAGGCTGCGGGTGACGATGAACAGCGCCGAGGCTGTCTTCTGGGTGGCGCCGCCGAACCGTTGGCGGAGAACTTCATAGGCGGAATAGAGCGAGCCGCGGAAATATTGCGGCAGCAGGAACGCGGAGACCGCGAAGCGCCCGAGGAGAAAACCGAGAACGATCTGCAGCCAGGTGAGATCGCGCGACCAGGCGAAGCCGGGAATGCTCAGGAAGGTGACGCTGCTCGTCTCGGTGGCGATGATCGAAAAAAGGATCAGCCACCACGCCACGTCCCGGCTCCCGACCACATATTCGGACATGTCGCGCGCACCGCGGCTAAACCACAGACCGAGGCCGACCACGCCTGCCATGTAGACCAGGAGGATCGCGAGATCGACGGCGCCGACTCTCATTCGGCCAGCACGCGCTTGAGGGCTCGCCGCACCGTCACCCGATACCCGACCGCCAGCAGCAGCATCCACGGCCCGCCGGCGATCAACGTCGACCGCAGATCCGGAACCCACCAGGTGGAGATCAAAATCGCGGCGATCAGAAAGGCCCCCACCCAGGAGCCGAGCGGAGGGCCGCCGCCGCTGCCGCCGGCCGTGCGGCGATAGGCGATGTGGGTCACGAAGATCATCAGCCAGACGAACAGGGCGCCGAAGAGCGCGACGCCGAAGAACCACACATACGCCGAGTCCGGCCAGAGCGCCCGCACCAGCACGGCGCCGCCGAGGCCGAGACTCGACACGAGGAGCGCGTTGACCGGCGCGCCGCGCCTGGTCACGGCGCCGAGCGCCGGAGGCACGAAGCCGCCGCGCGCCAGGGAGAACAGCGTCCGCGAGATCATGTAGAGGTTCGCGTTCGAGCTCGACAGCGCGGCGCTCAGCACCACGAAGTTCATCACTCCGGCGGCACCCGGAGCGCCGAGCCCGCGCAGCACGCGCACGAACGGGCTCTCGCCGACGCCGAGCTGATTCCACGGCGTCAGAGCGGTCAGCAATGTGATCGTCACGATGTAGATCGCCGACAGCCCGAGAACCAGCCGCCGCATGGCCACCGGAATCGTGCGCCGCGGATCCGCCGCCTCGCCGGAGGTGACGCCCACGATCTCGACGCCGATGAACGAATAGATGACGAAACAGCAACCCAGCCAGATCCCTGACCCGCCGAAGGGCAGGAAACCGCCCTGGCCGGTGAGATTCCTGAGACCGATCACAGGTCCGCCGGTCAGGCCGAAAACGATCAGCACCGCGACCCCGGCGAACAGAGCCACCGCGACCACTTTGATCATGACCAGCCAATATTCGATCGTTCCCAACCGGCCGACCGCCCGCGAATTGACGTAGACGAGGAGAACCGCGAACAGGAGAACCCACACCGCTCCGGGCACGCGCGGAAACCAATAGCTCATGTAGATCGACGCGGCGACCAGTTGCGCACCGGTCGCGATCACCTGCATCAGCCAATAGCTCATCCGCACCGCGAAGCCGGCGAACGGCGAGATGTACATTCCGGCATACAGGCCGAAAGCGCCCGCCGTCGGCTGCGCCACCGCCATCTCTGTCAACGCCCGCCCGAGCAGCAGCGAGATGCCGGCCACGATCACATAGGAGACGATGACCGCCGGCCCGGCCACGTTGACCGCCAGGCCGCTGGCGAGAAACAGGCCGGTGCCGATCGCGCCGCCGAGCGCCATCGCCGTCTGCTGCGCCGTCGAAAGCTGGCGCGCGAGGACCTGCTCGTTGCGGACGGCGGGGTGTTGTTCGGGAGTGGTCATGGTCATCGCGTCCGGAGGCGGGCAGAGCATAGCATCGGCCGAAGCACTCGCGGTTTCACACATGCGGTGGTCTCGTGGCAAGCTCCTGCACGCGGGCTCCCGATCCCGGGAGCTCTTTTTCGCCCGCCGGACCGATTCCGGCGGCAAGAGAGGTGTGGCCCTATGAAGATGCGGAAGTTGGCCTTGACCTTGGCGCTCACGATGGGCCTGGTGGCCCTGCTCGGTCTACCGGCGAAGGTTTCCGCGGTCTTCTGCACGAAGACCTCGTGCAACAACTTCTGCGGCGGGCCGAACAGCGGCGCTTGCACCGGTCCCGGCAACAGTTGCATCTGCTTTTGAGACCCTGAAAACCCAACCTCCGGCGGGGGTGGTGTCTCACCCCCGTCAGCTCCCGATCTGCCGCACCTGCCGCAGAATGAGATGATCGGTGATCTTGGCGTCGTCGGCCAGCAGGAAGGCCTTGCTGAGGATCACGTCGAGCATGCCGTCGCCTTCATACGGAAGGAAGGCGTGCGGCCCACGGTGGGAGCCGGCGGGAACGATACAAAGATATTGATCGTTCGGCTCCATCAGGATGTTGCCGCTGCCGAGATGGATCTTGTAGGTACGCAATCCACCATGGACGACGAGGAAACGGTCGCCGAGGGTGCAGCGGCCGGCGATCTTGAGCTTCGGCAGCAGGCCGGCCAGCACCTCGCGCCGGGTGGCCGCGGTGGCGCCCAGCTCGCCGAAAACGTGACCTCCCCAACCAGAGCCGAGATCTCGTTGCCGCTCGCGGTCCACCCAGGTGGGATCGTTGCCGGCGTTGCAGACGCTCACGAAAAGGTCCACGTCGCGCATCAGCTCCGAGAAAGAACGCGGCGCCACATGCTCCAGCCGGCACGGGCCGCTCTCGCCGGTAAAGCTCACCCGGCCGGTGACGACATACAGATAGATGGCGTTGGCGGAGACCTCGTCCTCCGCGTAGGGCTCGACCCAGAGCTCGATGCGCAGCCCCTGCTCCGGCAGGAAGAGGAAAGGCAGGTTGTGCGAATCCCACTGCCCCTGGAGTTTGTAGATCCAGCCGCGCTGCGCGCAGAGGGCGGCGAGCTGGTGCTGCTTGAGGACCTGTCCCACGAAACGGTTGGAGAACGTGCCGGTCTCCCGCTCCGCGTCGGTGAGCCGGTAGATCTCCCGGTGCGCCTGCTTGAACGGCTGGGTGATCGCGAGAGCGGCCAGGCGGCGGCGCCAGGAGGCCACCTCGCCCGCCGTGGCGTCCAGCGGGTGCCAGAGCCGAACCCGGGACGCGGGCTCCGGATCGAACGTTGCGCCCGCCGCGTCCACGAACCGGCCGGTCCGCCAGACCGCGGCCCGCTCCTCATCGCCCTCGCGAAACCACCAGATCAGGCGCCGCGCCACCGCGCCGACCAGCGGATGATCGAGATAGAGCTCCCGCCACGTCTCCAGGCTCCAGTCGTGCGGGCTGCGGCAGAACCGCTCGAGACGATCCCGCTGCGCCGCGAGGACCGCCGGGATCTCCTTGACGGCCCGCTTGAGGTCCGCCAGATCTTCCGAGTGCTCGGCCCGGATCTGCGCCGGCACTGATTTCTGCGGCGTGCCGTCCGCCCGCGTCCAAGCCAGCTCGACGGCATTTTTCGCGCCGGGCGCGGCGATCCGCAGCTCGGCCGTGAAGTCCCCCAGGCTCATGCGGCGCCGGCCGTCCGCGTCCAGATCGAACGTGGGCACCGAGATCTCTTCCAGCTCCTCCGGGCTCAACCCTTCGCGCTGGGCCACCCGCTCCAGTGCCTTGTCGAGCTGGCGCCGCGCCGACGGGTGTTTGATCTTCAGCCGCAGCCGCGCGAGCCAGGCCACCGCCGACGGTCCCGTGGTGAGGCTCAAGGCCTGGAGGCAGGCGTTCCCGACCTTGACGTCCCGCGGTCCGTGCGAGGCGAGCTTCTGGAAACACGCCGCGCCCGCCGCGCCGACCGCGGCCAGCAGCCGGTCGTCCGCCAGGGTGGAACACGACCAGACCAATCCGCGGACGAGATCGGCCTGCGATTCGTCGATCAGCGTCGGCTCATCGTAACCGCGGCGGACCGGAGGGCGGGTGCCCGGCTTGCCGATCTGGAGGAGACACCGCGAAGCGATCTCCGAGAAGCTCTCCTCCCCCACCGCTCGGACGAGCGCCACGGCGCGGTCGAGCCACTTGCGCGCCGGCGCCGACGCGGTCGCCGTGCTGCAATGCGTCAGAAGATTGTTCCACGCCGCCCGGGAGGGCTCGGGCAAAAGCGCCAGATCCGCCGCCAGGGCATTCGCCCAGGCGTCTCCGGGCCGGATCTCCACCGGCGCCGCCCAGGGCCTCCGCCCTTCCCGGATGGCCGCGAGGCGCGCGATCTGCTCCTTGTATTCGTCTCCGACCGCCCGCATCTCCGCCTCGAACGGCGCCAGCGCCGCGATCAGCGGAGCGCCCATCCCGTTCGCTTCGGCCTGCTCCGCGAAGATGCGTACCAGGGAGGTGACCGGCGCATGGCGGAGGTAATAGCGTTTGAACCGCCCGGCGGCCTCGGCCAGGCGCACCAGGCTCGCCTCGCCGGCAGGCAGCTTGCCAAGCAGCAGGCGGGCGGCCAGGAAAATCAGGATCTGGCGATGCGCGTACTCCGTGGCCTTCACGAGATCTTGCCGCGCGGTCAGCGCCAGCCGTTCCAGCACCTCAGCCGCGGCCTCCGCTCTGGCGTCCGGCGCGAGAGCCAGCAGAGCCCGGCCGGCCGGATAGTCCTGCACCGTCAGCTTGCGCACGGTCTGCGGACTGCCCGGAGCCGGCATCGCCTCCCGCAGAAACGCATCGATCAAGCCGTCGCCGCCCTCCGGCATCGTCGGTCCTCCCAGGAGCCGCTAGACTATCAGCATGGCGACCCTGCTCACCCTCCGCGACGAGACCACCGCCGGGGATCACCGCGCCGCAGTCACCCTCAGCCTGCCCGAGCCCACGATCACCGCCCGCGAGCTGATCCGCGCCCGCGTGTTCGAAGAGGTGAAGGCCTACAACCAGAAGCTGTCGGACTGGTTCGACGGGCTGGTCCAGCCGGAGGGCTCCAAGCCGGAGCGCGACCGGTTCCGCCTCCGCGAGCCGCGCAAGCTCGACTGGAACGAGCAAGCCCGCGCCGCCCTCGAAGCCTTCGACCGCAACGGCTTCATCCTCCTGGTCGACGACCGCCAGATCGAAGCGCTGGACGAAGAAATCCGCGTCCGCCCCGACACCCGGATCACCTTCCTCAAGCTCCTGCCGCTGATGGGCGGGTAGACAGACGGCTCGCATCTCGCGTTCCGCCGCCGCTCGCTCCGCGGGATAGAATCCCTTCATCGCCTGCACGACCCTGAAGGAGGTCCACGTCCTGTGACTGAGCCGGTTGCCGCCAGACCCAAGGTCTTCATCAGCTACAGCCATAAGGATGAGACGTGGAAGGACAAGATCGTCGATCATCTCTCCATCGTCGCCCGCGAGGAGGATTTCGACGTCTGGCAGGACCGCAAGATCGATCCCGGCTCCGAGTGGTACGAGACAATCGTCCACCAGATCGAAGAAGCCGGAGTCGCAATCCTCCTTGTCTCCGTCGACTTCCTCAAATCCGACTTCATCCGCAATGAAGAGGTGAAACTCGTGTGGGACGACATGGCCTCTCTCCTCCCCGCCGAGTGGCCGGAGAAGCAGAAGCTCAGCTTCCTCTCCTGGCTTGCCGGTCCCGCTGGTCTCCTGACCGACCGCGCAGACGGCACGCTATCCTTCGCCCACTTGAGCTTTCAGGAATATCTCACCGCCTGGCGCCTGAACGCCGAGGTTGAAAGTGCCGAAAAGCGGGCGGAGACCTTTGAGCGACTTGCAAAGAATGAAATCTGGTGGGAGACGCTCCGCCTCTGGGCCGCCCTTGTCGAGAAGCAGAGCCGTTTGAAGCTTGGCACCGCTCTGACTTCCCTGATCGGCTCTGGGGAAAGTGGGTTGATGCTGGCCGGGGCCATCTTCGCGGATGGTCTTGGCACAGAAGAGAGCTTCGGGCAGTGGGCCGAGAAACTCTCACTGGCCCTCGGCTCGGCTTGGCTCGGGAGCTGCGGCCTCTGCGCTCAAGCTTGGGCTTCCAGCCGCCAGGATGAACGCAAAGCGGAGCTCACCCGCCGACTGGCCGAAGCGGCGCCCACGCAGACCTGGTTGGGCTGGTTGCGGTTCGAAGAGTTTGCCCGCGGCCTCTCTGACCTGGGAGGCGCCACCTTCTCTCCATGACGTCGATCGGAGTCTGCTCGCTCAGCTCGGCGGCTCTCCGGCGGTGAGCGCGTTGGATGTGGCCGCCGGCCGGCTGCTCGCGGGAGCTTCCCCGATCTGGCCGGTCGATCCTCTCTCCGTGGGCCTGCTCCAGATCTGGCCCGGCGAGCGCCGGCTCGCCGGGCTCCGCCTCCAACTCGCCGCGGCCAGCGGCTGTGCTCGGAGCGACCTGAGCCGGCTCGCGGTAGTGTTCCTGCGGAAGAAGATCGATGAACGCGAGGCTCGCGACTTGGCTCGCGACTGGGCGAACAGCCTGGGCGAACAGCCTAGGAGTCAATCCACAGGAGCCGTCATAATTTTTTGGCGTGGACCTCCTCTCTTTCGGACGTGCGGGGGCTAGGGTGGGCCTGGCATCCTCGCGACCGGATAAGAAAAGCGCCGAGCTCTCCCTCCTCTCCAAGGCCTGCCAGCTCTCTCTTCATCCAGAACAGGAGAGCCACGATCTCGATCAACTGCTGACACGGCTTACTCCGAAACTCGACCCCTTTGGCCTGCCCTCGCCCGCCATCTCGCCCGGCGGTCGACGCCCGAGGACCGCGCTCTCCTGACCGACCTCGCCCAGCACCCCGAGAAGCGCGAGCCTCCTCTCTCCTGGGGACTCCAGTTCATCGTGCGTGGGGACGTGATGCTCGCCGGCGGAGAAACCGTCGTAACCCTGGACGAGCTCGTGGACGAGGCCGGGTATTCATTGCCCGTGGCCTCCTGTCCCGTGCCGCTCTCCGACGCCTCAGGGCCGACCTCACCGGCGCAGCCACGGATCTCGCCGACGTCCTGGAGATCGCCGAGCGCGGGTCGATGCGGCTTTACGAGTGCGATGCGCACTTGGAGTGGGCGCGGCTGTGCCGGGATCAGGGAGATCTCGCCGCGGCGCGGGAGCATGTGACGCGAGCGCGGGTGCTGGTGCAGGAGACGGGGTATGGGCGGCGGGTGCGGGAGGTGGAGTGGTTGGAGAAGGTGCTCGGAAGCAATGTCTTGCGGGCGTCGGCCACCCCGTAGAGGCAAGGGCGTGTAGCCCAGGGATTTATCCCTTGGGTTGGGGGTGATCGGATTTAAGAAAACCCAAAGTAGGGGAGCCCTCCTGTGCGGGCGGAGGAGTGGGAGAAGAAAACAGAACCCTTCCGCCCACCCGGGAGGGGGCAAGCCCCTCCCCTACTTTGGGCTATGGAACTTCCGAAACGTGATGCGTGGGGGCCCGCCTGTGCCCACAAAACTCCGGACACTTCCGGCGCGCCTTGCTCCCCATCTCTCTGGAGACGCGGAAAGGGGGAACGTCTCGTCCCCTTCTTCTCACTTCTCTGAATTCTCTTGAACTTCCGCCCGCCCGGGAGGGGGGCAAGACCCTCCCCTACTTTGGGTTGGTGGCTACAGCGCCGCGACCACCCGGACTTCAGGCGCGGAGCCCGGGCCGAGGTCCGGGGTCACCTGCGGGCTGTGCGAGAGCGCGGCGGCCACCTTGGCGTCGCGGCCGTAGACGTCGCGGCGGAACTGCACGGTGCCGTCGTCGGCGACCCAGGCGGTGAGATAGAGAAGGTGGACCGGCAGTGGATTGTGCAGCGAGACGACGTGCGACTCGCCGGTCGCGATGGCGTTCTGCACTTCGACCGGCGTCCACTTCGGATCGTCGCGCAGCACCGCGTTCGCCAGGTCGACCGGCTTCTCCAGGCGGACGCAGCCGTGGCTCAGGGCCCGGCGGCTGGCGTTGAAGAGGCTGTCGGCCGGCGTGTCGTGCAGGTAGACGTCGAATTGGTTGGGAAAGACGAACTTCACCTGGCCGAGCGGATTCGTGGCACCGGGGAGGGCGCGCCAGCGGGTCTGCGAGCCGACCGTGGTGACCTCGATGCGCTTGCGCGCCAGGTAGCCCGGGTCCTTGGCCACCGCCGGCTGGATCTCCTTGGCGACGATGTCATCCGGAATGTTCCAGGACGGATTGAGGACCATGAAGGTGATCCGGCCGCTGAACTCGGGCGTCTGGTTGTGCGGTGCCTTGCCCACGATCCCCTTCATCTCCAGGGTGGTCTGACCGTCTTCCACCAGCTTGACCCGGAAGTCGGGGATGTTGACCGCGATGTAGCGCGGGCCGAAGTCGGCGGGAAGCCAGCGGCGGCGTTCCAAGTTGACCTGGAGCTGCCGGATGCGCTCCTGCACCGGCACGTCGAGCTCGGCGAGCGTTGCCGCGTCCACCTTGCCGGTGGTGTCCAGACCGTGCCGGCTCTGGAAATGGGTAACGCCTGCCACGACGGCCGCATCATAGAGATCGGCGGAGTTGGGGGTCGCGGCGGGGTCGGTCGACGGCGCCAGATCGCCCTCGGCGGCCAGACGAGCCCGCAGGCGGCGAACGTCGGCTCCCTGGGCGCCTTTGCGCAGGGTCTTGCCGACGATCGGCCAGCCACCGTGCGCCGCGATGTCCTCGTAGCGCGTCATCGCCTCGCGCAGACGGGTGTAGTCGGTCGACGCCGGCGCGGCGCCGCGGAGAGCCTGATCCACCGAGCCGCCGTCGCGCAACGCTTCGTGCAGGGAGCCGGACAGGTCCGCCGGGGTCAGCGTGTCATGCCAGTCGATGTCCAGGGCTGCCGGTCGCAGGCGACCGTTGGCGAGGTGGCTGGCGAGGGCGAGATAGGTATAGGTGAGGCTCATGTCGGCGCGCGCAAAGCGGCGCTGGGCTTCCATGTCCTCCAGGCTGGGGCGGGCCTCGATCTCCCGCAGCGTGGCGTTCAGACTGTCTTTGGGGTAAACCCGCGGATCGAGGCCTTGGCCGGCCATGGTGTCGATGGCGGCAACGAGATCTCGCGCCTGGGGGCGCGGTCCTTCGGCGGTGAGCCAGGCGGGACGGAACTGCCGGCTTTCATAGAAACTCCGCATCGCCCCTCGAACTGGATCCGCGTCATTTTTTTCTCCTTTATTTGCAGTGCGTGCCGCGGCACGAGCAACGCGCGGCTCGACGGTGTCCTGAATGATTCGAATGACATTGGCTGGGACGGACCGCGGCGCGATGTCGATCCGTATGTCCTCGTGCCGCAGGAGCAGAGAAGCGGCGAACGCCAGGGGCAACGCGAGAGCGAGCCACAAAGCGCTCCACCGCAAGATTTTTGAAGAGCTTCTAGTGGGTGTCTCAGCGTCCATGGACACGGTTACTGCATGGGCCGTGCCACCCCCGGGGAGAGACGCGAGACTCTACAGGCCGACGGATTTTTTCATCGCCGCGGTGATCGATTGGCGGATTTTTGAGAAATCCGCCCAGGGATCGCCGTCGAGGCTGTCGAGGCGATCCGAAAGGTTTTCCACTGTGAAGGTGTTCGCGCGGACGTCGCCGTCCAGCTCTTCCCAGAAGAGCGGGGTCGAGACCGGCGCCCCGGCCCGCGCGCGGGTGGAGTAGGCGCCGATGGAGGTGGCGCCGCGCCCGTTGCGCAGGTAGTCGATGAAGATCTTACCTTTGCGGCTCGCCTTGGGGAGCTTCGTCGTGTAGCTCTGGGGGTCGTGCGCCGCCACCACCTCGGCCACCGCCTTGGTGAACGCCTTGACCTCGTCCCAGCCGGTCTTCCGCACCAGGGGGACGCAGACGTGCAGCCCTTTGCCGCCGGTGGTCTTGAGGAACGACTTGAGGCCGAGGTGATCGAGCGCCGTCCGCAGAGTGGTCGCGCCTTCGGTGACCCGCTTCCAGGGGAGGCCCTCGTCGGGATCGAGATCGAAGACGACGTAGTCCGGCTTCTCGACGTCGTCGACGTGGGCGCCCCAGATGTGGAATTCGAGCACGCCCATCTGCACCAGCGAGAGCAGCCCTTGCGGCGAGTCGATGGCGCCATAGGAGACGGTCTTGCTGTCCTCTTCGATCTCCACCCGGTGCACGCTCTCCGGGAACTGGACGGTGACGTGCTTCTGGTAGAAGCACTGCTTCATCTTGCCCTCGGGACAGCGGACCAGGGTGAGCGGGCGGTCCGCGATGTGCGGCAGGATCCAGTCCGCGATGCGCTCGTAGTAGGCAGCCAGGTCGCGCTTGGTGATCCCCTGCTCGGCGAAGAGGACGCGGTCGGGATGGGTGAGGCGCACGCCGGCGAATTCGTCGGAGGCGGTCTTTTTCGCTGTCTTTGTCTTCGGCGTTTTCATCGTCTGTGGCGTCTCGGGCTCCTCGCGTACGACGTCGGCGGCCGGTTTGTCTTCGCGGAGGCCCTGAAAGGTGGGATGGCGGAGCGCGCCGTCGTCCGTCCACTCCGTGAAGGCGATTTCGGCGACCAGCTCGGGCTTCACCCAATGGACCCCCCGCGCCTGGGCGCCACGCGGCGGATTTTTGACCGGCGGAGTCTTCCGCTCCAGCTTCTCCAGGCGTTCGCGCAGAGAGTCGAGCGTGGAGGTGTCGAAACCGGTTCCCACCCGGCCGGTGAAGATGAGATCGTCGCCGTCGTTCACCGCCAGGAGCAGGGCGCCGAAGCCGCTCCGCGCACCTTCGGGATCGGTGTAGCCGGCGATGATGAATTCCTGCCGCTTCAGGCATTTGACCTTGAGCCAGTCCTTGCCGCGGCCGGAGCGGTAGGGAGCGTCGGCGCGCTTGGAGACGATCCCTTCGAGGCCGTGGCGGCAGGCCTGCTGGTAGAAGCCCTCGCCCTGCCCCTGCACATGGTCGCTCAGGCGGATCACCGGCCGGTCTTGAGGAAAACCCTTGCTGACCAGGCCGGCGAGAGCCTCCTTGCGGGCGGTGAGCGGAGCCGGCCGCAGGTCCTGGCCGTCCAGGTAGAGAAGATCGAAGACGTAATAGAGAAGGTCGCGGTCGCGGCTTTCGGTGAGCGCGTTCTGGAGCGCCTGGAAGCTGCTGGTGCCGTCGGGCTTCAGGACGACCACCTCGCCGTCGAGGAGCGCGGAGGAGACCGGCAGCGCGGCGGCGGCCTTGGCGATGGGGGAGAAGCGGGCGGTCCAGTCCTTGGCGTTGCGGGTGTAGACCTGCGCTTCGCCGTCCTCGACCGCGCAGAGGATGCGGTAGCCGTCGAGCTTGAGCTCGTGCAGCCATTCGTCGCCCGCCGGCGGCGCGGTCACCAGCGTCGCGAGCTCGGGCTCGACCTCCTGCGGCATCTTCGCCTTGCGCGACCCGACGATCGTCTTCGTCTTGTCCTTCTTGTCCTTCTTCTCCTTCTTCCCGTCCTGCTCGACCGGCCCGCCGTTCCAGACCCGGTCCGCCGCTTCGGCGACCTCGTCGATGCTCCGGCCGCTCTCGACGCTGTCGGTCAGCTCCTCGGTGACCCGGTCGCCGCTGCCGGGGATGGCCGCTTCGTCGTCGACCTTGAAGAGGAGCCAATTCTCGCCGTCCTTGCCGGCGCGGTCGCCGTGCAGCCTCACCAGGTGCCAGCCACCGTGCAGCTTCTTCCCGGCGAGCGTGAACTTGATGTGCCCCTTGCGGTAGGCGGCGACCGGATCGCCCTCGGGCTCCCAGGTGCCGTTGTCCCACAGGAGCACGGTGCCGCCGCCGTACTCTCCCTTGGGGATGATCCCCTCGAAACCGCCGTACTCCAGCGGATGGTCTTCGACGTGGACGGCAAGCCGCTTCTCCGCCGGATCGAGGCTCGGCCCCTTGGGCACCGCCCAGCTCCGCAGCACGCCCTCCATCTCCAGGCGGAAGTCGTAATGCAAACGGCTCGCGGCGTGCTTCTGGATGACGAACGAATTGCCCTTGTGGGCGTGCACCTTGCCGGCCGGTTCGGGCGTCTTCTTGAAGTCCCGCTTGCGTTTGTATTCCTTGAGGCTCACGCCGTCTTCCTCGTGCTCGCTTTCCTGGCCACCGCTTTCTTGCGGGCCGGTTTCCTGGCTGCCGGCTTCTTTTTCCCACCCTTGTCAAGGCTCTGCTTGAGCAGCTCCATCAGGTCGATCACCTTGGCGCCGGCCGGCTTCTTCTCCTCTTCGTCCTCTTCCTCCGGAGCCGACTCGAACTGCTTGGCCTTGGCGCGCTTGTGGATCACCTTCAGGAGATCCTGATAATAGGTGTCCTTGAAGCTTTCCGGTTCCCAGGAGTCCACCATGCCATGGACGAGGCGCTCGGCCATCTCGACCTCGCGGGCCGTGGCCCCTTCCTTGCCCGTGGGCAGGTCGAGGTCGTTCGCGTCGCGCAGCTCATGAGCGTAGCGCAGGATGTTCAGGAGGATGACCTTCTCCTGGGCGATCACCGCGGCGATGTACTGCTTGGTGTGCAGGACGACGCTCGCGATGCCCACCTTGCCGGTGCGCTTGAGGACGTCGCGGAGCAGGGCGTAGCTCTTCGCGCCGCTCTTGTCCGGGGCCAGATAGTAGGGCTTGTCGAAGTAGACCGGGCTGATCTCGTCCAGATCGACGAAGCTGAGGATGTCCACCCGCTGCGTCTTCTCGGGGCTCGCCCGCCGCAGGTCCTCGTCGGTGAGCACGACGTAGTGGCCGCCCTCGACCTCATAGCCGCGGACGGTCTCTTCCCAGGGGACCTCCTTGCCGTTCTTCTCGTCCACCCGTTTGTAGCGCACCCGCGCCATGGTCTTGCGGTCGAGAAGATGGAGCGGGATCTCCTCCCGTTGCTCCGCGGGGTAGACGCCGACAGGGATGTTGACGAGGCCGAAGCTGATGCTGCCTTTCCAGATTGCGCGTGCCATAATTTTTGAGCCTGGACGCAAAAGGCATGCCGTTCCGTCCCCGGATGTGAGAAGCTTCCCCCGTGCTGAGGCGCAGCAAAGAGAGCCAGACCGAGGCCCGCATCTGGCGGGTGGAGGGGGAGCACGCGGAGCCGCGGGAGGATCACCTCGCCACCGAAGAGCCGCTGGAGATCCGCCTCGCCTGGGGCGAATCGCGGCGCACGGTGGCGGTCACCATGCGCACTCCCGGCGCCGATGAAGAGCTGGCGGCGGGCTTCCTCTTCGCTGAAGGGGTGATCGCGAGCGCCGAGCGCATCCGCGGCATCACCACGGTCGACACCAACGTCCTCGAAGTCGAGCTGGCCGACGGCCCCGAGCCGGAGCTGATGAGCCTCGACCGCCATGTCTTCGCCACCAGCGCCTGCGGCGTCTGCGGCAAGGCGGGACTGGAGACCCTGCGTCTCCGCGTGGCGGGGCCGTTGCCGCCCGGGCCGGTGGTGGCGCCGGACCTGATCCGCTCCCTGCCGGAGCTCCTGCGCGCCGGGCAGGGGCTGTTCGACGCGACCGGCGGCCTGCACGCCGCGGCCTTATTCGATACCTCCGGCACGCTCCTCGCCGTGCGCGAGGACGTCGGACGGCACAACGCGCTCGACAAGCTGATCGGCTGGGCATTGAACCAGGGGCTGCCGCCGCTTTCCCGCCACCTGGTGATGGTGAGCGGCCGGTCGAGCTTCGAGATCCTCCAGAAGAGCCTGGTCGCCGGAGTCGCGATCGTCTGCGCCGTCTCCGCTCCGAGCAGCCTGGCGGTGGAGCTGGCGGAGCGCTTCGGAGTGACCCTAATCGGCTTCCTGCGCGGCGACCGCTTCAATATCTACAGCGGCGCCGAACGGATCGCCGGCGTCGCGCCCGACGCCGTGCGGCCAAGCCGTGAGCGGCTCTTTCCCACCGTTCTGTAACCCTTACACCCTCTGCCCAAAATTTAAGTGGTCATTCCTCCTTTCTCGGGGAAGGGCCTGGGGCGGATGCACGCTGGCACGGATGCTGCAAATTGAGTTGAGTGCGAACGGTGGCTGGTGCTGCCAGAAGCGACGAAAGGGTTTTCGTGGCCCCCCCTGAAAGGGAGACGTTCTGTACGCAAGGGTTCGGGACGTCTCCCTCTTTTTAAGTTGATCCTCTCACTTAGATTCCGGACATCCAGGAGACCTATCATGAGCAAGCATGCACTCCAACCGGCGGCTGCGCTTTGCCTGATTGGACTGATCTCCCTCGCCGGCTGCTCACCGCAGGGCGATTCGGCGGTGAGCGCCGGCAAGGACTCTTCCGGCCAGCCCTATGTGCACGTCGACGGCAAGCAGGTCGACCGCAACGTGCAACGAGCGGGCAAGGAGCTCAAGGCGGACGCCAAGGACCTCGGCAAGGCGATCCAGAACGGCGCCGAGAAGGTGAACGACAAGGTCGGTCCGGTGGCGCAGGCGATGCTCGACGATGCCAGCGTCACCGCCCGCATCCGCGCCAAGCTCTTGGCGGATCCCGAGGTGAAGTCCCTGCACATCGGCCTCGACACCACGGACGGCCGGGTGGTGCTGAACGGCGTCGTCGCCACCGCCGACCAGCGGGCCGAGGCGGAGAAGCTGGCGAGCCACACCGAGGGCGTCAAGTCGGTGACCAACCTGCTGCAGGTGAGCGGCGAAGCGCCACCCGCCCAGTAGCCGCTTCGGATATGCTCGGTCGCCCATGCGCGACTATATCGAGAGCTTCCTGCCGCTCTTCGTGGCGATCAACGTGCCGGGCATCCTCCCCATGTACCTGGGGCTCACCGAGACGATGACCACGGCCCAGCGCCGCCGGCTGACCTTCCTGGCGGTGGCGACCGCCACCATCATTGCCGTCCTCATCCTCTTTGCCGGGCAGCTCGTCTTCTCCCTGCTCGGCATTACGGTGAACGACCTGCGGGTCGGCGGCGGCCTGATCCTCCTCGTGCTCAGCATCTCCAACCTGATCTTCGGCGACTACCGCCGGCGCGATCCGCGGCAAGGCGAGGAGGACGAGGAGAAGGCCGACGCCGCCGAGGTGGGAGTGGTGCCGATCGGCATTCCCCTGATCATGGGCCCGGCGGCGATCACCTCCATCCTGGTCTCGCGCGAAGCCTTCGGCTACCTGCCCACCACCGTCTCGCTGGTGCTGAACATGTCCCTGGTCCTCCTCACCCTCGCCTTCGCGCCCCTCTTCGGCCGCTACATGCCCTCGGCCCTGAGCCGCGCCGTCGCCAAGGTCGCCAGCCTCTTCCTCGCCGCCATCTCCGTCGCTTTGATCCGTGCCGGCATCGTGGGGATGGTGGCGGCGTTGCCGCGGAAGTTGTAACGGGGGGCGCTACCCCGGGACCTTCTACCTTTGCCGGAGAATCGTGTTTCTGATGTTCGCGGTGACTTCGTCGGCCGCATGATCACGCTCCGCTCGATCCAGAAGTTCTAGCGCTCCAGTAGAGTCGCCCTTCCTGTGCAGGTAGAGAGCCTCGTCATTGTAGAAAGCCGCGTTGCGTGACCCTGCGGCAATCCGCTCTTGGCGGAGGCCGGACGCCTCCTCTTCCCGGCTGGACTCGCCGAGGATTCGTGCCTTGATGGCAATCGTGTGGTCATCAGATGCATCGTTCTTTCCGGCCTGCTCGACGATCCGCATCGCCCCGGCAGAGTCGCCCTTCCTGTGCAGGTAGAGAGCCTCTTCGGCGTAGAAAACCGCGCTGCGTGTACCAGCGGCAATCCGCTCTTGCCGCAGTCGGGACGCCTCCTCTTCCTGCCCGGACTCACCGAGGATCTGCGGCTTGATTGCAAGCGTGTGGTCATCGACCGCATGATTCTTCTCGGCCTGCGCGACGATCCGCAACGCTCCGGCAGAGTCGCCCTTCCTGTGCAGGTAGAGAGCCTCGTCGTTGTAGAAAACCGCGTCGCGCGAGCCCGCGGCGATCCGCTCTTGACGCAGTCGTGACGCCTCCTCCGGCTGCCCACTGCGTGCAACACATGCCGAATACACGCTCGAGAACACGTCGTCGGCCAGTGCCTTCTGCCGGTCTCTCGCATTCATGGCACGCACGTACTCCAGCAGCCGAGCCTCCTCTCCTCTCGCGAGCAAACAACGGCCGAAGCTTGTGAGGTAGTGAGGATAAGCAGGCATGAAACGAAGCGCGATTTCATAGTGGCGGAGAGCCTCTTCGGCTCCCCGCTGCTCGACTCTTTCGATCGCTTCCGCGAGAAAACGGTGCGCTTTGTGGTTGTTCTCTTCGAGCTCCACCCAAAGAGCCAGAACGTCCCTCTGCTCCTTGAACCGCCTCTGGTCGAATAATCGCTTCTGGAGCTCTTCGAGATCCGAAACCACGCCCTTGTCCAGGAGCTTAGCGGTGAGCTCATCCTGGCGGTCGAAACGCTCTGCCTCGGCCAGATGGTGCAGCGCCTCCCGCGTGGCGACGATGTTCGCGAGAGTTGGCCGTTGACTCAGCTTGAGGCGCGACAACCAGGCATCTGCGACTGTCTCATGAGCAAGGCGGAGCTCGTCGCTACCCTCCGCGAAGCGTTGCCTCGCGAGCTTGGCGAGCAGGGCGTGCAAATAGTAGTGCTCCTGGTTGGGGCCCGGTGTGATGATGCAGCGCCGGACCAAGCCTTGAAATGCTTCGCCCTTGTCGACTGCCTGCCGGCTCAACGTCTCGACGTGCAGGTCGGGTATGGCGAGCCCCTCGCGGTAGAGTGAGCAGGTTTTGAGGATCAATGTTTCGTGGGCTGTCAGGACATCATCGAATAGGTCGCCGAAGAGAGCGTCGTTGAGCTCTTCGAGGAGCTTCGCCTCGTGCCGGGCGAGAACCTCCAGCGGTGTGATGTTGAGGCCGCGAGCCACGTTAGCGAGTAGGCCCATGCCGAATGGGTGCGCGCTGTTGACGCCTTTTTGATCGCCACCGAGCCGGGAGTAGATGCGGGCGGCCTCGCCCGCCTGCAAGCTCCAGCCAACTTCGGGCGAATCGGGAAACGGCTTGCGGAAGAATTCTTCGACGGCTTCCGCGCCAAGCCCTTGAATGTGGCGCACGTGCAAGATCTTCTCTGGCAAGAGCTTGGCGGGAGGTTCTTGCCGGCTCTCGAAGATGACGCGAGCCTGCGGTGCATGCTGTGCGATCGCCTGCAAAAATTCACCGACCCGGTGGTCCAGAAAGCCCTTCGCTGAGAACAGCTCGTGGGCGCGTTCCAGATGGATCAGGCAGGGTTGCGCCTTGCGTGCCCAGGCGGAGAGTTGGCTGAAACTGACCTGGCCACCAACTCCCAGCAGGGTGGGGCGCTCTTCCCGCGAGCCGAGAGCGGAGGCGAGCATTTGAAAAAGAGTTTCGACCTGAAGACCAGGAAAGGCCGCGATGCGGTGAAACACTCGATTCTGGTGCGCCTCGGTGCGCCCGACCTCTCCGATCAGGAGGGTCTTGCCGATGCCGCTCAAGCCATAGACGAGCCCGATGGGCTTCTTCACCAGCGCCTCGGCGATGGCCTGGATCTCCTTCCGTCGGCCGAAGACACCGCGGGACTCCGGACTCGCAGTGTCGGCCGAAACCGGCTTCTCCGGCGTCAGCGGTGGAGGTACCGGTTTGGTATCCACTGGCTTGTCAACGCCAGGCAGCCAAGCCAGAGACGGAAGCGGCCAGACCCCGCGAGCGTCGGTCTTTCCCGGAATCTCGTTGCCCCGCCAACCGCGGCCTGCCTTGCTGTACTCGCGCAGCCACACCTCGCCTTGGCCGACATCGAGATCGAGCCGAACGATGTTGTAGCCGTTCGGTTTGTCGGAGCGGTCGTAGCAGGCACCGGCGGAGATCCGCGTGTAGGCGCCAGTCGCTGTCACCCAGGGGTTGTGCTCGTGGCCGTGGAGATGAAAATGAAAGCAGCTCTCGAAGTCCGCTTGGAGAGCCGGATCTTCCGCAAGGACAAACCAGTTGATAGGATGGTGGACGAGGCAGATGCGCAAGTCGGCGTGACGAAGCGTGCGATGGACCTGATTGATCTGCCAGGCGCCGCCGAGCCATATCTTGTTTTTTTCATCGCCGCCGGTTCCACGGCACGACCAGGCGGAGCTCAGACCCGCGATGCCCACCTTGAGTCCCTGGATCTCACGGACATGGCTGAAGACGAGGCGCTCCTTGTCCTGCAGCAGGTGAGGAAGCCCGGCCACATTCAGGAAATCGCGATACGCCCCGAGCCGGCGCATGTAGTCCTGCCACGACGGAGAAGCGTCCCGGATCATCGTCGTGACGGGCTCGATGGAATAGGCGGCGGCGAGTTGCTCGAGCCAGGTGGTCTCTGCAGGCCGAATCTCTCGCCGGTCGATATCGTGATTCCCGGGAACGAGGAAGAGATTTTCAGCGGGGATCGGATCAGGGTAGGCCCCAAGAACCTCCTGGAAGAAGATGGCCGCAACTTCGAGCTGGGATTCCAAGTCACGGTCTTTTGAGCTACCCAGCCGGCCGAAGGCCGCGTCGCCAGTGAAGAAGACCAGGTCGGGGCGAAGGCCGTGGTGTTCGTGCAGCTTGCGCAGATCGGCTCGCAGAGAAGTCAGCACCTGATCGGCGTCGTAGTCCGTCCTCGACGGGCAGCAGTGGAGATCGGAGAGATGAAGCCAGGTGATCGACCTTGCCATGGCGGAATCATATCGGTCCTGCCGGATGGCCGGAAGGGCTCAGGCGCCCTTGTGGCCTCGAACAATGCCGTCGCCGGGGCGGCCCGCGGCAGGCTGAAGAAACGCCTGCGCAGCCGCCCGGCTCCGGCGCCGGACGGAGCGGTGCCCTATTCCGCTCAGGTCCGGCGATTCAGTTTTCAAAGAACCATCCTGCAAAAAAATTCCTGCGAGCCGGGAGAAGTGAGGGGCACGTCCCGGGTCGATCGGCTTAGATTGCCATGGCGACAACATGTCTGTCAACTATATCTTGATTTTTCTTCAGAATAATGGTTTTATACATCGTGACGACGTCTTGAAAGGCCTCATTCTCCGTTGCAGGAAGTCGAATCCGTTTTGGCTGTTCGATTTTGGATCACCACAAGCCGATTATGCTCTGAGCAGATCTATTCCGGAGCATCAGAAGGTCATGACGGCTTGAACAGCGGGATTCCGGAGTGTCAGAGCGCTCGGCGGGCTTGAGCGGCAGAATTCCGGAGCAGCGGAAGCTTCTGACGGTCTGGCCAGCGCCATTCCGTCGTGGCCAGGGCGATTCCGGACCGTCAGAAGCTTCCGGCGGCTTGCGGGGATCGAATCTGGAGCAGTGGCAGGACTCTGCAGTGCGGCAGAGCGGGGGCCAACACGGAATGGGCCTGGGCAGAGCGCCCTCTTCCCATTCCGAGGCGGCCGAAGCCTGGGCAAGGCAGAATGTCGTTCTTTGAAAACTGAATCCAACGGGCAGCGGAGAAACGGCCCTCCGTCTGCCCGTAATGAGAGGCGCCCGTGTGCCGGAGGTGTATTCCGGCACAGCGTGGGAGAGCACGGAACAGAACCGTGCTCTCCCGAGACCGGTGGAGCCCGTTCAAGCGAGCGCCGCGCCGCCCGGAACGGAATGCTGCTCACCGTCCGCAGACTCGCGGAAGTTATTCAGACGGAACGATGAGCTGCCGGAAGGCGAGCCAGACCGGCTCGTCGTGCTGGCCGCCTTGATGCGTCGAGGGACGTGGAGCCGGGCCGAGCAGAAGATCGAGTGCCTGCGTCGCGTCGCGGCGGCGGACCTGCCGGGGAGGAGTCGCCTGGTGCTGGGCAACTGGATCGAAACTTACATACAATTGGACGAGTGGGACGCTGCGGAGTACGACCGTCTGCGGAGTCTCGCGGGCAATGAGGAGGTAAAGACCATGGAGCTGACCTGGGCAGAGCGGATGGAGTTGCAGGGAGTCGAGAAGGGCTTGGAGAAGGGCCTGGAGCAAGGCCTCACGACAGGGCTCCAGGCTCTCCGCCAAGTCGTGGTGCGGCTCCTGGGGCGCCGGTTCGGTCCCGGAGTCCGTGCAGCGGAAGGTCGAGGCGATCGACTCGATGGAATCCCTCGGCAGCCTTGCCGAGAAGGTTTTGGAGGTCGAGTCGATCGAGGAGATGGGGCTGAGCTGAGCGCTTCTACTGGAACGTCCCGTCCATCACACCGCCGTTGAACTTGGTCTGCTTGTAGTCGTAGAGGGCGATGAAGCTCAGGCACTGCTTGAGGTTGGCCGTGTAGGTCGCGCTGTCTTCCTTGCTGCCCCAGAGGCGTGAGAGATAGTTTTTGGCGTGGGCGGTCGGGGCGACCTTCTGCTTTCCATCCTTGATGTTGTAGACCACCACCCAGCTCGCGGTCGCGTCGCTGAACTGGTTCGGCTTGCCGGTGATGTCGCCGGTCTCGTCGGTGTCCGGCGCGACGAAGATCGCGGCGTCCTGGCCGCGGGCCGCGACGTACTCGCTCTGGGTCTTGTTGTGGTTGCCGTCCTGGCCGCCGGTGAGCACGAACATCACCTTGTCGTTCAAGGAGGAGTAGGCCGGCCATGCACCTTTCTGGGCCGCTTCCCGCGCCGTGGGATTGCTGCCGCGGAGGTCCTGCGGACGGAGGATCATGGTCGTGGGGAAGATCCTGGTGATCAGGTTGTCGAGGTCGACCGGCTGCCGGGTCGGTCCCCAGGCCTGCTTCTTGTCCAGGTAGACGACGTAGAGGCGATGCCCGGCGTGGGCGTCGCTGGCCGCCTTGACGTCCTTCAGGCAGGCGGCGAGGTCGTTCGTCCCCTTGCCGTCGCCGGTGCAGTTGTTGTCGTTGCCGCTCTGGAGGAGTGTTCCCCAGCCGTGGCGGACGTACCACGAAAAGTCTTTCGCTCCCGAGACCTTGTCTTTGGTGTCGTAGAAGTCGATCTCGACCGCTTCGACGTCGTTGAACACCGAGAGGAACGTCTTGGCGTATTGCTTTTCATAGCAGTTGTGGCAGGCCTTCTGGAAGATCTGGGACAGCGGCGCCGTGTCTTTGAGCGCTCCCGGCGTACACGTCTGGGCGCGGGCCGGCAAGGCCACGGCGGCCAGGGTCAGCAGGGAAGCGAGGACGAGGGTCGAGCGTGCTCCGGACATGAGAGTCTCCTTGCGATCGCACAAAAGTTTTTCTGAAAACCGGCGCAGGAGGGAGAGTGCAGCGGCCATGCCAGGCGGCGGGGCGGCGCGGTCTCCAGGAGAACAGGCCACCCGCCAGGCCGGAAGGTCTCGCAGCTCTGCGAGAGCGGTCTCACGGATGTGCGAGGGCTCTTGACTCATAAATTTTCATTGATGTATGGTGCGGACCTTGAGCAGCTCATCTCGCATCGAACGCGCGGCGGTTCTCTTCCATGCTCTGGGAGACGAGAGGCGATTGCGCATCGTGGAGCTGCTCGCGTCCGGCGAGCGGTGCGTGTGTGATCTGACCGAAGCGCTCGCGACGGCGCAGCCGCTGCTGTCGTTCCATCTCAAGGAGCTCAAGAAGGCCGGCCTGGTGACCGACCGTCGCCAGGGCCGGTGGTCGTATTACTCGCTGGTTCCCGAGGTGGTGGCAGAGATCGCGGGCCTGCTGACGGCGCTGACGACTCCCGATCCGGCGGCCGTGCCGTGCTGCGGGACCGTGGTCCGGATCGGGAGGCCCTCTTGAAAGGTCCGAGCCGGCGCCGGTTTCTTGCCCTCGGGGCGGGCGCGGCGCTCGCCGCCTGCCGGAAGAGCGCGGAGATCCCGAGCCTGCTGGGCGATCCCCGGCGGCCCTATGGCGGGCGTTCGCCGTTCGAGACGTCGACCCGGTCGTTCCAGCCCGGAGCCACTCCGGCCACCGGAGCGAGCCGCACACCGCTTGAAGACAGCTACGGCATTCTCACGCCGTCCTCTCTGCATTTCGAGCGCCATCATGCGGGTGTGCCGGCGCTCGATCCCGCCCGCCACGAGCTGCTCATCCACGGGCTCGTCGACCGGCCGCTGGTCTTCGATCTCGCGGCGCTGCTCCGTCTGCCGTCGGTCTCCCGGATCCACTTCATCGAGTGCGCGGGCAACAGCGGCCGCGAGCACGAGGGGAGGCCCGGAGAGACGCCGCAGAAAAGCCATGGGCTGGTGAGCTGCACCGAATGGACCGGGGTGCTCCTCTCCGTTCTGCTGGCCGAGGTGGGCGTGCAATCGGCGGCGCGCTGGCTCCTCGCCGAAGGCGCCGACGCCTGCCGGCTGGCGCGCAGCCTGCCGCTCGAAAAGGCGCTCGACGACGTGCTCGTCGCCTATGGCCAGAACGGCGAAGCCCTGCGGCCCGAGCAGGGGTATCCGCTGCGGCTCGTCGTACCCGGGTGGGAGGGGAACGTCAATATCAAGTGGCTCCGTCGGCTCCACGTCGTGGATCAACCCCAGATGACGCGGGACGAGGCGGCCTACTACACCGACCTGATGCCCGACGGCCGGGCGCGCAGCTTCACGTTCGTGATGGAGGCGAAATCCGTCATCACGCGACCCGCGGGCGGGCAGAAGCTCGCCGGCCGGGGCTTTCAGGAGATCACCGGGCTCGCGTGGTCGGGCCGCGGCCGCATCACCCGCGTCGAGGTGTCGGCCGACGGCGGCCGGACGTGGACGGACGCGGAGATCCAGACTCCGGTCTTCTCCAAGGCGTTTGCCCGGTTTCGCGCTCTCTGGACATGGAACGGCGGCGAGGCGACGTTGCAGTCTCGCTGCACGGATGAAACCGGATACGTCCAGCCGACCCGGGAGGAGCTCCTCGCGGTGCGCGGAAAGAATGCCACCGACCACTACAACGGCATCAAGAGCTGGCGGGTGCTCGCCGACGGGACGGTGACCCATGTCTAGTAGTCTGCTTGCGGCGGTGAGCCTGGCGGCGGGGCTGGGGGTGGCCTTTGGGCAGGCCGCTCCGCACGAGGGAGTCGGCCGCCCGGCGCCGCGTGAGCTCATCCGGAGCTGGGATCTCTCCGTGGCCCCGGACGGCACCGGGCTGCCGGCCGGCCATGGCACGGCCCGCGAGGGGCGGCAGGTCTACGCGTTGCGGTGTGCTTCGTGCCATGGAGACCACGGTGAGGGCCGGGGAGACTATCCACCGCTCGCCGGCGGCCGGGGAACCCTGGCGATGGCCGAGCCGGTCCAGACCGTGGGCAGCTTCTGGCCCTACGCGACCACGGTCTGGGACTACATCCGGCGCGCCATGCCCTACGACCAGCCCGGGGCTCTCGGCCCCGATCAGGTCTACGCCCTCACGGCGTTCCTGCTGCAACTGAACGGGATCGTCGGCCAAGATGAGGTGTTGAACGAGAAGACCCTGCCCAGGGTGAAGATGCCGAACCGCGACGGCTTCATCGCCGATCCGCGGCCCGATGTGGGGTCTACATCCCGCAGTTCGCGGGCGTCACGTCCAGATTGCCGATCAGCCCGCCGTCCTTGTCGTGATAGCTGTAGCGGAGGGTGACCTTGTTCTTGAAGAAGGTGTCCTTGATCTCCTGCGAGGCGCAGGCGCCCTGGGTGATCTTCGGACGGACCGCGCTCTCCAACTTGGCGTTGTCCACCTGGCCGGCCTCGATGTTGACCAGACGGTAGTTGTAGACCAGGATTCCCTGCAGAGCTTCGGTCTTCGTCAGCTCCGTATCGTCGTCGATCTTCTTCGGCAGGTCCTTGTTGACCTGGTCGGCGACTTTCTGCAGCGTGTCTTTCGACGACAGGTCGGGGGAGCAGGCCACCATTCCGGAGAGGAGCAGGAGGACGGCGACGAGTGGGAGGAGGCGGACGGCGTTCTTCATCTTCGACCCCTTTCGAGAGGACGGCGACTGGCCGGCCCGGTTCTGTCCGGGCCCGGAATTCTCAGTGCTGCGGTGGTGAGACCCGCGAAGCCTACCACACGGGGCGTGATTGACCCGCTGCTAACATTGCCGTAGAGTAATAGCTCGAAGTGAACCTTGGCCGATTCCCCGTTCTGGAGGTTGAGGGCGATGCAACGTCGTCACCTGGTCAGCAGTCAGTCGCTCACGCGGCGATATCCCCGTATCCGGTCGCAGCACACGGTGCGCCTCCGCATCCTGGGTGAGAGGCGTCCCGAGTCGGTGATGCAGACCCAGGTCATCAGCTCCGGCGGCTGCATGCTGCTGAGCGACCGCTCGATCGGCTTCGGCTCCCTGATGGAGCTGTCGATCACCCTCGAGGGCCAGGTGCTCCGGGTCGACGGCCGGGTCGCCTGGGAGACGCGCGCCAGCCGGACCGAGTATGAGGTCGGCGTCGAGTTCCTCCGCATCAGCGCGAAGGACAAGGCGCTCCTGGACCGGGTCGTCCGCACCCGGCTCAGCAGCCAGCCCGCCGCCTGATCGTCTGAGATCGCCCATCTGAGATCGATCGGCTCTACTTTCCGGCTGCGGGCAGCCCGCGTCCGGTCACCAGATAGACCGCGAAGCTGCCCAGCCAGTGGCCCCCCTCGTAGTGTGCGCCGGTGACGTTGCGCAGGCCCGCCTCGCGGTGCACCGCCGCGGCGGCGCGCAGCGCGGACAGGCGTGAGTCCGCCGCCGGCAGGCCGGCGGCGATCCCCTCCAGCATCCAGGCGCGGCTCAGGTTGAGGCCGTCGAGATGGGCGAGCTTCGGATCGCTGGGATCGGTGACCATGCCCGGCTTGAGCCAGTCGCCACGGCCGTCCTTCGGAATGCCGGGGAGAAACGTGGCCAGCCAGCCTGCGAAGGCGTCCGGCGGCTGGACGCGGCGCATCAAGTCGGCTTCGGCCAGGCAGGGTGAGAGGAAGTCCTCACCCGACGGCTCATAGGACGTCGGGCAGTCCCTGTCCTTCAGATAGAGATCGCGGATCCGTGCTTCGAGGAGAGCCGCGGTCTGCTGATCCCCGGTGCTCCGCGCCCAGTCGAGGATCAATCCGAACGAGAACGCGGTCTGGTTGTGCTCGCCGATGCGGATGGGAGCGGTCAGCTTGGGCAGCCAGTCGCGGATGCGCCCGGCGGCGGTTTTGGCGAGCGACTCCAGGGCGGCGGCCCAGCGCTGGGCCTGCGGATCGTCCCACTCCCGCAGCTCGGCGTGGAGCTGGAGCAGCCAGGCGAGGCCGTAGGGCCGTTCGAACGTCGTCCGCCCCGGCGCCTCCAGATATCTCACCTCCGCGGCGATGTGCTCCGGCGTCAGGCTCTGATCGAGCGCCGCCCGCGCCTTGGCCGCGAACGGAGTCTCGGGGAAGCGGCGGGCGAGGCGCGCGAGCAGCCAGTGCCCGTGCACCGCCGAGTGCCAGTCGTAGCAACCGTAGAAGGCCGGCGTCAGCTCCCGCGGCGGCTCGACGTCCGCGTCGCTGTTGAGCAGATGCCCGATCTTGTTCGGGTACTCCTTGTGGACGCAGGCGAGCGCCAGGTCGGCGAAGCGTTCGGCGGCCGCTGCGTCGACGGTGGGAGACGGGCTGGAAGCGGAGTCGCCAGCCGAAGAGACGGCGGCGCAGGCGAGGGCGAGCAGCGCGAGGGAAAGCGTTCCGGAGATGGTCATGGCGGGGAGGATTGTACCGCCGTGGTAGCCTTGCGCATGGCAGATCCGGTGTCCCGTCACACCCTCTACACCGTCGCCGAGGAGATCGCGCACAGCGTCACGCACGGTCTGGGGATCCTTCTCAGCATCGCCGGCCTCACGGTGCTGCTCTCCGTCGCGGCGCCGATCGGTCCGCGGGCGGTGGTGGCGAGCAGCATCTTCGGCGCCAGCCTGATCCTTCTGTATGCCGCTTCGACGCTCTACCACAGCATCACCGTGGCGCGCGCCAAGGCCGTGCTGCGGGTGCTCGATCATTCGGCCATCTATCTGCTCATCGCCGGGACCTACACGCCGTTCACCCTGGTCAGCCTGCGCGGCACCTGGGGCTGGGGCCTGTTCACCGGCATCTGGGTGCTCGCCCTGGGTGGCATCGCGCTGGAGGTGACACCGTTGCGGCGGGTGCCGGCCCTGCGGCGCTTGGCGATCGGCCTCTATCTGGCCATGGGGTGGCTGGTCCTGATCGCGCTCAAGCCGCTGTCGCAGGCGGTTGCGCCGACGGGTATCCTGCTCCTTTTCCTCGGTGGGGTGAGCTACAGCGTGGGCGTCATCTTCTATGTCTGGCGCCGGTTGCCCTACCATCACGCGGTCTGGCACCTGTTCGTGCTCCTGGGCAGCGTGCTCCACTTCTTCTCCGTGCTGTTGTACGCGCTGCCCCGGCCCGGCTGAGGCGCGCACCGGGAGACCACATGCGTCGACGATCGATTCTGCTCCTGCCATTTTTGCTTTTCGCGGTGACGGCTGCGGCGGACTCCGCCCAGAGCCTGCAAGCCCGGCGTGAAGCGTTCAATCGCCTGCTCGCCGAGCAGTGGGACTACAGCCTCTCCAAGCAGCCCGAATACGCGTCGATCCTCGGCGACAAGCGCTGGAACGACAAGCTCTCCGACATCTCCGACGCGGCGATCCAGGCCGATCTGGCGAAGCAGAAAGACTTCCTCGCCCGCTTCGAGGCCGTCGACAGCACCGGTTTCCCGGAGCAGGAGACGCTCAGCAAGGCGCTCATGGTGCGCAACCTGCGGGAGACGGTCGAAGGGGCGCGCTTCAGGAACTGGCTGATGCCGGTCACCCAGATCCACGGTCTCCACCTCCAGGCTCCGCGGTTGGTGGGGTTTCTGTCGTTCGAGGACGCCAAGGACTACGAGGATCTGATCGCCCGCTACCACCGCCTGCCCGTTGTGTTCGATCAGTTGACCGGGCACATGCGGCAGGGCATGGCGGCCGGCCTGATGCCTCCCCGGTTTCTGCTCGAAAAGGTGGTGGACCAGGTGGAGGGGATCGCCGCCGCGAAGCCGGAGGAGTCGCCTTTTGCGGAGCCGTTGGAGCGCCTCCCGAAAGAGATGCCGCTGGCGGAGAAGGAGCGTTTGCAGAAGGCGATGCTCGCCGCCGTCCGCGATGAGGTGCTGCCGGCCTACGCGCGCTTTGGCAAGTTCCTGAAAGAAGAGTACGTGCCCAAGGGGCGTACCGAGGTCGGTCTCTGGTCGCTGCCGGACGGCGAGGCCTTCTACGCGTACCTGGTCAAAGCCTCGACCACGACGGATCTGGCGCCCGAGCAGATCCATCAGACCGGTCTGCGGGAGGTCGCGCGGATCGAGGGTGAGATGCTCAAGATCGCGAAGAAGCTCGGGTTCGCCGATCTCAGGAGCCTGAACGCTTCGATTGCCGGCAACCCCGAGCTGCACGCCCATTCGCGCGAGCAGATCCTCGGTCTCTACCGGAGGTACATCGACGAGATGTACACCAAGCTGCCGCGGCTCTTCGGCCGGCTGCCCAAGGCGCGGGTCGAGGTGATGCCCACCGAGGCCTTCCGGGAGAAGGAGGCGTCGAGCGCGGACTACAACCAGGGCACCCCGGACGGCTCCCGGCCGGGCCGGGTGATGGTCAACACCGGCGAGCCCGAACAGCGGACGCTCATCCATATCGAGTCGACCGCCTACCACGAAGGCGTGCCCGGGCATCACCTCCAGGTCTCGATCGGCCAGGAGCTGCGGGACCTGCCGCCGTTCCGCCAGCAGGGCGGCTACACGGCGTTCGAAGAGGGGTGGGCGCTGTACAGCGAGAAGCTGGGGGAAGAGGCCGGTTTCTACCAGGATCCCTACAGCTTCTACGGCCATTTGCAGGACGAGATGCTGCGCGCCATCCGCCTGGTGGTCGACACCGGACTGCACGCCAAGCACTGGTCGCGGGACCAGGTGGTACGGTTCTTCCACGATCATTCGGGGCTTGACGAGGTCGAGGTGCAGACCGAGACCGACCGCTACATCGTGTCGCCGGGACAGGCGCTGGCCTACAAGCTCGGCGAGCTCAAGATTCTGGAGCTGAGGGAAAGAGCACAGAAAGCGCTGGGATCCCGCTTCGACGTCCGCCGTTTCCACGACGAGGTGCTGGGAGCCGGAGCGCTCCCGCTGGACGTCCTCGGAGCGCGAATTGACGCATGGGTCACTTCGGAAAAGGCGGCCGAAAAATCGGTCAGGAAGGGGTAGGATCGGCGGCCATGACGACGACGTTCCTGCCCCTTGTGCCCAACCTGCCCTGTTTCCTCTTCCTGCAAGAAGCCGATGAGGCCTTTTCGTTCGTCCAGGCCGGCCGCGAGCTGTTCGGTTTCCTCTCCTGGTTCGCCGTCTTCGGCGCGCTCGGCTTCCACCTCTTCGTCCTGCGGCGCATGACCGGTCTGCGCCCGACCGACGGCGCCTTCCGGGCCGCGGACCGCCGGGCGGCTCTCATCGGGCTGGTGGGCGCGGTCTTCATGCTCATCAACCTCGCGGTCTCCGTGGCGGACAACCGCGATCATCTCCCCTTCCTCGACGCGTTGCAGCATGGCGGGGCGAGACTGTTCGTCCCCCTCGCCTGCGCAGTGGCGCTGTTTGTCGCCTTCGCGCTCTCCCGCGTGTCCGGATTCTGGCTGCTCGGCGGCCTGGCGGGCCTCGTCCTGGCGCTCCGCAACATCGGTGGCCTCCTGACCGGGCGCTGGGCGGCGATGGTGAACCCGCTGCACGAGGTCGCCGCGTCGCTCTGGATCGGCACACTCTTCGTGCTCGTCGTGGCGGGGTTGCCGGCCATTCTGCGCGGTCCGGTCACCACCGACCGGCGGGGGCCGCTCGTCGCCGAGCTGGTGGCGCGTTTCTCGAACCTCGCCCTGGCCGCCGCGGGGCTGCTCGGCGTGACCGGGGTCATCACCGCCTGGCGGCATCTCAAGTACTGGGCCGCGCTGTGGACCACCCCTTACGGCTATGCGTTCGATGCCAAGATGCTCGTCGTCCTCGTGGTGGTGGGCCTGGGCGCCTGGAACTGGCGGCGCATGCGGCCGCAGCTCGGCACCGAGAGCGCGGGTTTCCGGCTGCAACGGTCCGCGACAGCCGAGCTGGCGTTCGCGGCGGTGGTGCTGGTGATCACGGCCGTGCTGGTGAGCCTGCCGGCTCCAACGCTGCCGGGATCTTGAGGATTGGCACGAATTGGGAGAGATAGCTTAAAATAGCTGACAGGATCGTGCGTTCCCGGTTGCCGCACCAGACACCCCGGAGACCACGAAGAAGGAGTCTGCTGTATGCATGTTCTTCGCTCCGCCCGGCGTGCTGCTCTGGCCTGCCTCTCCCTCGGACTGTTTTTCTTCGCGACAGCCGGCCTGGCGCAGAGCCTGGACGGCGCCTGGGGCCCCCCCGAGCCCGCCGAGAAGGCGGCCGTCCGTCCGCTGCATCTCGAACGTGCGCTGAGCGCGGCTCCCCTGCACGTCCTGCGCAGCGCGGAACAGGACGCGCGCGGTGAGCTCGCCGCCCTCGCCGCCTGGAACGCGGCCCGCAAGCTGCCGGTCAAGAACGGGTTCGCGCGGCCGTTGGCGACGCCGCTGGCGGTGCGGCTCACCCCGTCCCTGGCAGGCCGCGGCGCGGCGATCCCCCTGGCGGGCGGCTTCCTGGCGGAGTCCGAGCCGGGCATGATCACCTGGGGGACGCACGTGCGGATCGCCGGAGCGTACCGGGTCCGGCTGCACCTGGCCGACGTCCATCTGCCTGCCGGCGCCAGGCTGGCGGTGTCGACGCCGGGCGGCGAGCCCGAGTGGTTCGGCCTCGAGCTGCTGTCGCCGCAGGGCGATCTGTGGACGCCCAGCACGCTCGGCGAGTCGCTGGAGCTCGAAGTCCAGGTGCCGGCCGCGGCGCTCGAGAGCCGGACCGGCTTTGACATCCGCGAAGCGCTCGAGATCGTCGCGCTCGATCCACGCTCCTCCTTCGTGCTCAAGGCCGATTCGAGCTGTCTCGTGGATGCGACCTGCAAGGACAACGGCGATCTGCAGAACATCGACTCCTACCGGCACGCCGTGGCACAGCTCCTCTACGTCGTGCCCGGCCGTGGCTCGTTCCTGTGCTCGGGGAGCCTGCTCGCCGACCAGGCGCACGACTCCACCCCGTACCTGCTGACCGCCAACCACTGCATCAGCGACCAGGCGACGGCCTCCAGCCTGCAAGCCTTCTTCGACTACGGCACGGCGACCTGCGGCGGCGCCACGCCGGCGGAGCGCCGGATGCCGCACAGTAATGGCGCGACCCTTCTGGCCCACGGCAGCCTGGCCTCGGGAAGCTCCGACTTCTCCTTCCTCCGGCTGACCAACGCGCCGGCCGACCGGTACTTCCTCGGCTGGAACGCCGACGCGCGAGCGCTGCGTGACGGCACGCCGCTGTTCCGCCTTTCCCACCCGGCTCCAGACGGATTTCCGCGCGCGCTGTCCTACAGCTCTTCGACCAATGACCCGACTTTCGATCCGTGCGAAGGCATCACCGCGCCCCAGTTCGTGTACAGCCGCCCGGTGGCCGGGGCGACCGCCGGCGGCAGCTCGGGCTCGGCTCTCCTGCTCGGCAACGGCCAGGTGGTGGGCCAGCTCGGCGGCGCGTGCGGCGTCGACCCGAGCGACTTCTGCAGCCCGGACAACGACGATTTCGACGGCGCCTTCGCGGTGACCTATCAGGAGGTTCGGCAGTGGCTCGGCTCGCCGTCGGCTCCGGGGACGACGACCGTCATCGGCGCGGTCACCGAGGTCAAAACGGCGACCCGGTTCATCTCCGTGCTCGCCGGTACCACGACCCTCTCGATCAGCGTGCCGACCTCGGCGCGCATCACCTTGAAGAACAAGGTCGTGCCGTTCACCACGATCAAGGTCGGCACGAAGCTCAGCGTCACCTACAAAGTGGTCAAGCGGGTCAACGTCGCGCAGCTCGTCGTGATCACCCCGCCGTGATCCTGCCCTGGTAGACCCGAGACCCGAGGGCGGCGTCAGGTTGTGCCGCCGCCCTCCGCCGCTCCCGCCCCCTTGCGGTCCAGGCTGATGTCGTCCCACGAGGCCGGATCGTCGAGCGATTCCAGATGGGTGAACACCGTCACATTGGGGAGCGTGCCGCGGATATCGGCTTCGATCCGTTCCAGGAGCTGGTGGCCGTCGTGGACCGTCCACTCCCCGGGCACCAGCACGTGCATGGAGACGAAGCGGCGGGCGCCGGACTGGCGGGTGCGCAGCGCGTGATACTCCACACCGTCCTTGAGATACGGATCCAGCGCCCGGCGCAAAGACTCCAACTCGGTCGCCGGGAGCGCCGTGTCCATCAACCCCAGCACCGATCCATACACGATCCGGGCTCCCGCCCAGACGATATTCGCGGCGACGATCAGGGCGACCACGGGATCCAGCCATTGCCAGCCGGTGAGCGCCACCGCGCCCACGCCGAGAAATACCCCGGCGGACGTCCAGACATCGGTGAAGAGATGCCGCGCGTTCGCCTCCAGCGTCACCGACTGGCTGCGCTTCCCGGCCTGGAGAAGGATGAGCGCGACGCCCAGGTTGAGGGCCGAAGCCACCACTGAAACCGCCAGCCCGAGCCCGAGCTGCTCCAGCTTGTGCGGCTCGCGAAAGCGGCTCACCGCCTCATAGGCGATGCTCACCGCCGCGAGCAGGATGAGGGTCCCCTCGACGCCGCTGGAGAAGTACTCCGCCTTCGAATGTCCATACGCATGCTCTTCATCCGCCGGCCGCGCTGCGATCTTGAGCATGGCGAGAGCCATCAACGCGCCGGCGAGGTTGACCCCGGATTCGAGAGCGTCGGAGAGGAGCCCCACCGAGCCGGTCATGAAATACGCCGACCCCTTGAGCCCCATCGTCGCCAGCGCCGCCGCGATCGACAGCCAGGCGAAGCGGGTGAGGGAGGAGCGGTCGGTGGGATCGGAGGAGGTCTGCATGCGTGGGAGACATTCTATGTTGCCGGCCCTGCGATACACTCGCCGCCTATGCTCCAGCTCGAAATCGCCAACATCGAGGTCGGAGCGCAGGCGCGGTCGAAGGAGGAGGCGATCCGGCGGGTGGCTGGGTTGCTGGTGCGGAGCGGGTGTATTGAGCCGGGGTATGCGGAGAGCATGCTGGCGCGGGAGCGGGTGGCGAATACGTTTCTCGGCCAGGGAGTGGCCATTCCGCACGGTCTTCCCAAGGACCGGGAGCTGATCCGGCGGACCGGGATCGCGGTGCTGCAGGTGCCGGATGGGGTGGAGTGGCAGGCCGGCGACATCGCTCGGATCGTGGTCGGCATCGCGGCGAAGTCGGACGAGCACATCGACATTCTCAGCAATCTCACGGACCTGCTGTTCCAGGAGGAGGTCATCGCGCGGCTGGCGGTCACCTCGGATTCGCAGGAGATCGCGGCGGCGCTCAGCGCGGCTCGCGAGGAGGCCGCGGCTCCATCCGCGGATGGAAGAGACTTCGCGCGGTCAGTCGAGGCGACGGTGGCCGGCGCGCACGGCTTGCACGCGCGGCCGGCGACGGCATTCGTGGAGCTGGCCAAGAGCTTCGCCGCCGAGGTCGCGGTGCGGCACGGCGCCAAGACGGCCAACGGCAAGAGCCTGGCGGCGCTGCTGAAGCTCGGCGTCAAGGCGCAGGGCCAGGTGACGATCTCCGCGCAGGGCGCCGACGCGGATGCGGCTCTCCCGACTCTCAAGGCGTTGCTCGAAGCCGGCGAGGAGGAGGAGACCGTCCTCGCCGGGCCGGCGCATGGGTGGACGCCGCGCGCGGTGGGCGCCACCGTGCCGGGGCTTGCCGCGTCGCCGGGATTGGCGATCGGGCCGCTTCTTCTGCTGCGGCAGCGCAAGATCGTGGTCGAGCGGACGGCGAAGGATCCGGCCCGGGAGCAGGAGCGGCTGCGGGAGGCGATCGCCGCGGCGCGCTCCGAGCTTCAGGATCTCTATGCGGACGTCAAGGCGAAGTCCGGCGCGGCCGGCGCGGCGATTTTTCTCGCGCATGCCGAGTTCCTCGCCGATCCGGATCTGATCGGTCGCTCCGCCGGGCGGATCGCGCAGGGGGAGAGCGCCGGATGGGCGTGGCAGCAGACGATCGAGGCGGAGGCGCGGGCCTTGCTGGAGCTGGACGATCCGCTCCTCGCCGCCCGCGCGACGGATCTCCGCGACGTCGGCACCCGCGTGTTGCGCCGGCTCGCCGGTGTGATCGAAGAGGCGCCGGAGGCACTGGGCGAGCCGGTGATCCTGCTCGCGGAGGATCTGACGCCTTCGGATGCCGCGGGGCTCGATCCGGCGCGCGTGCTCGGCTTCTGCACGGCCGGCGGCGGGCCGACGTCGCATGCGGCGATCATTGCCCGGTCGCTGGGGATTCCTGCCGTGGTCGGCGCCGGACCGGCGGTGATGCATCAGCCGGAAGGCGTCACGGCGGTGCTCGACGGCGACAACGGCGTTCTCTACATCGCGCCGAGCACGGAAGATCTGCACGCGGCTCGCAAGGCGCAGCGCTCGCTGGCCGATCTCCGCGACGCCGAGCATCAGCGGCGCTACGAGCCGGCGATCACCACGGACGGCGTGCGCATCGAGGTCGTGGCCAATGCCGGTCTGGCGAAGGACGCGGCGCAGGCGGTCGAGGCCGGGGGCGAGGGGATCGGTTTGCTGCGGAGTGAGTTTCTGTTTCTCGAACGGGACACGCCGCCGTCGGAAGAAGAGCAGTACGCCGCCTATCGCGAAGCGGTCGACGCGCTCCGCGGCCTGCCGCTGATCATCCGCACGCTCGACATCGGCGGCGACAAGGCGGTGCCGTATCTCGACATGCCGGCGGAGGAAAATCCTTTCCTCGGCGTGCGCGGCATCCGCCTCTGCCTCGCTCATCCTGATCTGTTCAAGACCCAGTTGCGGGCGATCTTCCGCGCCTCCGCGCATGGGCCGGTGAAGATCATGTATCCGATGATCGCCACCCTCGCCGATCTGCGCGATGCGCTGGCGGTCACCGAAGAGGTGCGGCTGGAGCTGGGCGCCGAGAAGGTTCCGACCGGCATCATGATCGAAGTTCCCTCCGCCGTCCTCATGGCGCCGGAGCTCGCGGAGCTGGCCGATTTCTTTTCGGTCGGCACGAACGATCTCACGCAGTATGTGCTGGCGATGGACCGCGGCAATCCGACGCTGGCCCGCCAGGCCGACGGTCTCCATCCGGCGGTGCTGCGGATGATCGATCAGGCCTGTCGCGCCGCGGTGGCGAAAAACCGCTGGGTCGGCGTCTGCGGCGGCGTGGCGGGCGATCCGCTCGGCGCGGTGATCCTGATCGGTCTCGGCGTGACCGAGCTGAGCGTCAGCGTGCCGAGCATCGCGGCGATCAAGGCGCGCATCCGCTCCGTCTCCCTCCGGGAGGCGCAGGCTCTCGCCCGCCGCGCGCTCGCCTGCGACAGCGCCGAGGCGGTGCGCGGGCTGGTCAAATCCAAGCGGAGCTCCGCATGAAAAAGGGACCGCCGGCCGTCACGGTCACGCTCAATCCGGCGATCGACCGGACGCTGAGCATCCGCGGTTTTGCCGTGGGCAAGGTGAACAGGGTCAAGGACGACCAGTCCGATCCCGGTGGTAAAGGGGTGAACGTGGCCGCGTTCCTCGCGCATCTCGGGCTGCGGGTCACCGTGACCGGCTTCCTGGGCTCGGAAAACCAGGAGATGTTCTTCCACTTTTTCAACTGCAACGACATTGACGACGACTTCGTCCGCGTCGGCGGCTTGACGCGCGTCGGCCTCAAGATCGTGGACGATCTGACGCAGCAGACGACGGACATCAATTTTCCTGGCCTGCGGGTGGACCGTCATCACATCGACTCTCTGTTCGGCCGGTTCGAGCGCTACGCCGCGCCGGGGCTGTGGCACGCGCTCGGCGGCAGCATTCCGGCCGGAGCGCCGGTCGAGATCTATGCGCGCCTGACCGAGCTGATCCACAGCCTCGGCGGGCGCGTCCTGCTGGACACCAGCGGCAAACCGTTACGCGCGGCGCTCGACAGCCGGCCCGACCACCTTCCAGAGATATTGAAGCCCAATCTCGACGAGCTCAGCGAGTTGGTGGGCCGCTCTCTCGAAACGCCCCGGGACGTCCGCGCCGCCGCCGTCTCCCTCCTGGAGCGCGGCGTGCAACGTGTGATTGTTTCGATGGGCGCCAACGGCGCCCTGTTCGTCGATCCCGGTCGTGCTGTGCTGGCCCGGCCGCCGCGGGTCACCGTCCGCAGCACGGTCGGCGCGGGCGACGCCATGGTCGCCGGCATTCTGTACGCCATGATTCATGAGCAGTCGCTGGAAGACGTCGCGCGGATGGCCACGGCCTGCGGTGCCTACGCGGTGACCCGTATCGGCCCAGGGATGCGAAATCTGGTCGAGATCGAAAAACTGATGCCCGAGGTCGAGATCGAGGTCCTGGAGTAAACCGGAGCGAGGAGCAGCACCCATGGCGAAGATTGTCGCGATCACCGGCTGTCCCACCGGCGTAGCCCACACGCTGATGGCCGCCGAGGCGCTCAAGAAGACCGCCGCCGTCATGGGGCACCAGATCAAGGTCGAGACCCAGGGCTCCGAAGGGATCAAGAACCAGCTCTCGGCCGAGGACGTGGCCGCGGCCGATGTCGTGATCGTCGCCTCGGACATCCACGTCGGCATGGACCGGTTCGCCGGCAAGCCGATGCTCGCCGTGCCGGTCAGCGCCGGCATCACCAAGACTCGCGCCGTGATCGAAAACGCGCTCGCCGAGATCCCGACGGTTGCGGAAGCGGCTCCGGCGACTCCTGCCCCGGCGCCGGTCAGCAAGCGGCAGTTCCTGGTCGGCGTCACCTCCTGTCCCACCGGCATCGCGCACACCTTCATGGCTGCCGAGGCGCTCAAGAAATCCGCCGCGGCGCTGGGGCATGAGATCCGGATCGAGACCCAGGGCTCGGTGGGCGCGAAAAACCTTTTGACCGAAGAAGAGATCGATCGCGCGGACGCGGTGGTCATCGCCGCCGACGCGCACGTCGACACCGCGCGTTTTGCCGGCAAGCGGATGATCCAGACGTCGACCAAGGCGGCGCTGCACGACGGGCAGAAGATCATCAACCAGGCGCTGGCGCTGCCCGTCCCGGACTTCATCGAGCCGGGCGATCAGAAGGCCCGCGGCAAGCCGGCACGCTCGACGGCACGGACCGGTCCGTACAAGCATCTGATGACCGGCGTGTCGTACATGCTGCCGCTCGTCGTCGCCGGTGGATTGCTGATCGCGCTGGCGTTCGCGATCGGCGGTCTCAACGCGGCGGATCACGAAGGCACGCTTGCCTGGGCGCTGATGAAAATCGGCGGCGGCACTGCCTTCACTCTCTACGTGCCGGTGCTCGCGGCGTTCATCGCCTACTCGATCGCGGACCGGCCGGGCCTCACCTCCGGCCTGATCGGAGGCATGCTCGCGACCAGCCTCGGCGCCGGATTCTTGGGCGGCATCGCGGCGGGTTTCCTGGCCGGCTATACCACCAGGCTGATGAACGATCACATCAAGCTGCCGGCGAATTTCGAGGGATTGAAGCCGGTGCTGATCCTGCCGCTGCTCTCGACGCTCGCGGTTGGTCTGATCATGATTTTCCTCGTTGGTCCGCCGGTCAAGATCCTGCTCGTGGAGTTGACCAACTGGCTGACCGGCATGCAGGCGAGCAGCGCGGTGGCGCTGGGCATTCTGCTCGGCGCGATGATGGCGTTCGACATGGGCGGCCCGCTCAACAAGGCGGCGTACACGTTCGCCGTCGGCCTGCTCGCGTCGAAAGTCTACGGTCCGATGGCGGCGGTGATGGCCGCGGGCATGACGCCGCCGCTCGCGCTCGGTCTCGCCTCGACGCTGTTTAAAAACCGTTTCAACCAGGAAGAGCGGGACGCCGGCAAGGCCGCGATGGTACTGGGCATCTCCTTCGTCACCGAAGGTGCAATCCCCTTCGCGGCCAAAGATCCGCTGCGCGTCATCCCCTGCCTCGTCGCCGGCTCCGCCGTGACCGGAGCGATCTCACTGGCGGCGGGAGTGCAGCTCATGGTGCCGCACGGTGGCGTCTTCGTCCTGCTGATCCCGCACGCGGTCCAGCATCTCGGCATGTACCTCGTGGCGATCGTTGCCGGGACCCTGGTCAGCACGGCAGCGCTCTACCTGGTCAAACGGCCGGTGACGTCTCCGGATTGATCTGATGGAATAGAGCCATGGAACGACTCGAAGCTCACCGATCCTTCTTCGCGAACCTGGTGACCGCCACGGTCGGGATTCCCGGCCGGGACAGCCGCCTGACCGCCGCTTTCGCCTCGACGCCGCGCGAGCGTTTCGTCGGAGACGGCCCCTGGCGCGTATTCACTGCGGCCGGCTACATCGAGACACCGTCGGACGATCCGGCGTTCCTGTACCAGGACATCACGGTCGCGCTCAAAAGCGAGGGGTCGATCAACAACGGCCAGCCGACTCTGCACGCCGCCTGTCTCGCGAGCCTGAATCCGCGGGATGGAGAAGCGGTCGTCCATATCGGCGCCGGAGCGGGCTATTACACGGCGCTGCTGGCGAAGCTTGTGGGGCCAACCGGATCGGTCGCCGCGTACGAGATCGAGCCGGACTTGGCGGAACGGGCAGCAGAGAATCTGGCGGATCTGCCCCAAGTGACTGTGCAGCACCGCTCCGGATCCGAAGGATCGCTGCCCGACTGCGATGTGATGTACGTCAATGCCGGAGCGACCGGTCCTCTGGACACCTGGCTCGACGCCCTGCGGCCGGGTGGTGGGCGCCTCCTGTTTCCGCTGACCCCCGCGGAAGGAGCCGGCGGCATGCTCCTGATCACGCGGACCAGGCCGGACTCCTACGACGCGCGATTCGTCTGCCGCGCTCTGTTCATCCCTTGCGCGGGCGCTCGCGACGAGGAGACCGCGAAAAAACTCTCCGAGGCCTTCCGGCGCGATGATCTCAAGGACGTGAAGTCACTCCGCCGCCATACGGCGCCGGACGAAACCGCCTGGTGCTCGGGGCCGGGGTGGTGGTTGTCGAAGGAGCGAGTGAAGTGACCGCTCAATGCCGGTGGGCGCTCTGACGACTGGCTCGAGCACTGCGGCTTCTTTCAGCGCTGCCCGTCGCGTCTCTCCAGCCCCACGGCGGCACCGCCGGCAAAGAGCAGGATCGCCACTGCAGGAAGAGCGAGCGAGTCGACAGGCGGGCCGTTCATGGATCGGTCGGGGTGCTCAGGGTCATAGTAGATGCGGAGGAGCCTGCCGCCCGGCGAATCGCCCCGGTAGCCGAATCCCTTTGCGAAGTAGGTCTTCCCGTTCACCGTGTACGAGTATCTGATCCACGTTCCGTCATAGCGTGGCCGCGGCGGTGCCACGCTGGGCTGCGGCCAGACCTCGCTGATCGACCCGGCGGTCGGTCTCCAGGTCAGCCGCTTGCGCTCCTGGTATGCCTGCCAGGCAAAGAACGCTGACGCCCCCAGCAGCGACAGTGCGAGAAGAGCCCTGGGCTTCACGCTTTCATTCTATGCCTACAGCCACCGGCGGACCCGCCGCTTGTACGCCAGGTACTCCTCGCCGAACTTTCGTTCCAGGTACCGCTCCTCACGGTCGATGACCAGCCACCGGATCGCGATGAGGACCGGCAGGAGGAACACCAGGGGCCACAGCGCATTGGCGATCAGCGCCACGCCGGTCTGCATCGCGGCGAAGCTCAGGTACATCGGATTGCGGGTGAAACGGTACGGTCCATCAAACGTCAGAGCCGTCGTCGGGCGCGTCGGGTAAGGCGTCGTGCCGGCGCGCTGGAAGGTGACCAGGGCCCAGATGCAGAGAGCCAGCCAGGCCGCGACGAGAACCCATCCGGCGAGGCGGGCCGGCAGCGCCGCCGCCGCGGGAACGAGCGGCAGAGGCCAGGCCCATTGGACGAGGAAGCCGGCCGCCAATCCGGCGACGTAGACCAGGGGCGGCAGGATCTTGACCCCTGAGCTCTCATCGGGATTCGGCTGCGCCGTCTGATCCGCCGTCATGTCTTTCTCCTTGCGCCCGTTCTCATCCCAGGAGCCGGTCGAGAGCCTGCGCGAGCTCGGAGACGTCCCGGACGATCTCATCCGGCACTTCCATCCAGGAGCGTGGCTGCTGGCCCGCATGCCGTCCGGTGCGCAGCAGGACCGTCGTCATCCCCAGGAGGCGTGCCGGAGCGATGTCGTTGTCGATCCGGTCTCCCACCATGATGCACCGCGGAGGAATGACGGCGAGCGCGGTACAGGCGTGGAGGAACGCGCGTGGATCGGGCTTGCGCAGCCCCGTGCTGACGGCGCCGCGATAGGCGAAGTATCTCGCCAGCCCCGCCCGCTCCAAGCGGTCCAGGCCATGCGCCGGCTGATTGGCGACGAGGCCGAGCCGCACGTCTTTCCGGACCAGGCTCGCCAGGAGCTCCTCGATGCCTTCCCGCGGCTCCAGAGGAGCCGGATCCGCTTCGAGCAGTGATTCGACCTGCAGCCAGACGGAGTACGCTGCTTTCAGATCCCGGCCACAGAGCTGCCACACCATCGCCTGATAGGCATTCGGCGCAAAGCTCTCGACGGCATGGCGGCTGGCCTCCGCCAGCATCGCCTCCGTGGCGGGCAAGCCCCCGGCGCTCAGGGCTTTTTGAATCGCCGCTTCAACGTGCCGCTCGTGTGCGATCTCGAGATCGATCGGGCCGCCGACATCGAAAAGGACAGTGTCTCGCGTCACCCCAGATACTTCCCGAGCCAGCCGAACACCTCTTTCCACCACAGCAGCGCCGCCTGCGGCTTCAGCACCCAGTGGTTCTCTTCCGGGAAGAGGACGATGCGGGCCGGCACTCCCTTGCCCTGGAGGACGCCGTAGAGGTTGATGCCCTGGGTGACCGGCACGCGGTAGTCGCGCTCGCCGTGCAGGATGAGGGTCGGCGTCTTGAAATTCTTGGCGTAGCGGCTCGGCGAGTAGAGGTCGACGCGCGACGGATCGGTCCACGGCGCGGCGCCGTAGTTGCCGGGCCGGCCCCAGGTGTCGTCGGAGGCGAACTGGCCCATCAGGTCGTAGACGCCGGCGTGGTCGACGATGGCGGCGAAGCGATCGGTGTGGCCGAGGATCCAGGCGACCATGTAGCCGCCGTAGGAGCCGCCGGCGGCGGCCATCCTCTTCTCGTCGATGAAACCCTTGGCGACGAGCCAGTCGGTGGACTTCATGATGTCGGCGAACGGCTTGTCGGCGTGGTTGCCGACGATCGACTCGGCGAACGCCTGGCCGTAGCCGGTCGAGCCGTGGAAGTTGACCATCGCCACCACGTAGCCGCGCGAGGCGAAGAGGGCGGCGTTCCAGCGGTAATGGAACTCGTCCGAGAAGGCGCCGTGCGGGCCGCCGTGGATCATCTGCACCAGCGGCCACTTGCGGCTGCGGTCGAAGCCCGGAGGGTAGACGATGAACATGTGGACCGGATCGCCGCCGCCGCCTTCGAAGGTCGCCTCGTCCATCGTCCCGAGATCGAGCGCGGCCATGCGGGCGGTGTTGAAGGAGGTCAGGCTCTTCGGCTCGCCGCCTGCGAGGGGAACGGTGAACAGCTCGGCCGGCGCGTTGACCGAGTGGCGGCTGTAGACGATGGCCTTCGCGCCGACCGACGCGCCGCCGGTTGTGCCGCCCTTGGCCAGCAGGTGCGGCGTCGCGGCGCTGCCGTCCACCGGCAGGCTCCAGACATGGGTGCGTCCGTGGTCCTGGGCATGGAAGACGATCGTCTTGCCGTCCGGCGTGAACGACCAGCTGTCAGGAGAGGCGTCCCATGTGGCGGCGAGGTCGACGATCTCGCCGCTCCGGCGGTCGTAGCGCGTCAGCCGCGTGAAGTCCGGATCGATGTCGGGCCGGTGGGTGCGGCCGAAGACGATGTATTTGCCGTCCGGCGTGTAGCGCGGCCGGGAGTCCATCGCCGCGTTGGCGCCGGTGATGTTGCGCGGCGCGGCGGGTTTGGAGCCCGGCGGGGCGATCGGCTGGAGGAAGATGTCGAAGTTGACCGTCGGATACGGCGGATCGACGGCGTTGACGCTGTAGGCGATCTCCTGGCCGTCCGGCGAGAGGTCCCAGCTTTCGGTCGGCGAGAAGAAATCCATCTCGCGCGCCAGGCCAGGCGTCAGGTCCTCCGCCTTGCCGCTCGCGCCGCTCCCGACATCGACCACGAACACGTGATTGCGCCGGCCGTCGGTGCGGTAGCTGTCCCAGTAGCGGAGCAGGCGGGTGTCGCCGATCTTCGCCTGCACCTTGTCGTTCTTCTGCTCGTCGGCGCGCTTCTGCACGGCCGGCCAGTCGTCGTTCAGATCCGGCCAGGTGGCGGCGAGGAAGGCGATCCGCTTGCCGTCCGCGAACCACTTCGCGTTCTGCACCCCGACCGGGAGCTTGGTGACCGGCTGCGCCTCGCCGCCTTCGCCGAACGGCAGGAGATAGAGCTGCACCGGTGCGTCACCGCGCTTCGACAGGAAGGCGATGCGCTTGCCGTCCGGGCTCCAGAGCGGCGAGTTGTCGGCTCCCTTGTTCCAGGTCAGCCGCCGCGGCGGCGCGCTGCCGTCCGCCGGCACCACCCAGAGGTCGCTGTCGCCCGCGTTGTCGTCCACCGAATAGCGGGTCACCGTGAACGCCACCCACCGGCCGTCCGGAGACAGCGCCGGATCGCCGACCCGCTCCATCGTCCACAGATCGGCGGGGACCATCGGGCGGCGGGCCGTGGTTTCGGCGTTGGCGGCAGCGGTGGCGGGAGCCGCGACGGCGACGGCGAACAGAGTGAGCAGACAGAGCGACGCGTGCCAGGAGCAGAGCGGCATCTTCGGGACCTCCCTGGAGAAAAAGACCAGTGCTACAGCGGCGGGGATGGTAGCAGAGTCTCTTCCACGGCGGCGGGGCCGGGGCCGAGATATTCGTCGAGCGAGAAGCTGTCCGCCTTGATGGCGTCCTTGCGGGCCTCCGCCGCCTCGTAGACCTGGCCGGCCTCGGCGGTGGTGAGAATGCCGGCTGCCACCGCTTCGGTGAGGATCTCCTCGGGCGGGCGCCGGGGGAGCTGGCCGGCGCGCGAGGCGCGGGTGACCTTGTCGAAGATGTGGGCACTCTGGGCCGTCAGCTCGAACGCGTCCTCCAGGCGGCAGAGCGCTTCTTTCGGATCGCCGGGCAGGAAGAGGTCCCGGGTCAGGTTGTCGCGCTGCTGGCCCGGGGCCCGCACCGTCGCCGCGACCTCCGCGCCCAGGCGGTCCGACGGCGGCTGGCCGAGCGGCGCGAAACGGCACCACCAGGAGCCGAACGTGCGGACGAGTGGCGCCATGGGGCCTTCGAAGTTCTGGGCGATGCCGGCGAAGGCGGTCTGGAGCCGGGAGAGGCTGGTCTCGGCGGCCCAGCGGACGAGCGGCAGGTCCTCCTCGCGCCGGCCCTCGGCCTCGAAGCGGCGCAGGGCGCAGAAGCCGAGGTAGAGCCAGGAGAGGACGTCGGCGAAACGGCCGGTCAGCTTCTGGCGGACCTTGAGGCGGCCGCGCAGGGAGAGCAGCGCGAGGTCGGTCAGCAGGGCGAACCGGGCGGCGGCCCAGGAGAGCTTCCGGAAGTAGCGCGCGGTCGGACCCTTGACCGGCGAACGGGCGAGCCGGCCGCGCGTCACGCCCAGGAGGGTGGCGCGGACCAGCGTGCGGAGGAAGAACCAGGCATGGCCGACGAGTGCGCGGCGCAGCTCCTTGGCGTCGCCGTCGAGCAGCGCGCGCACCTCGCGCAGGGCGTAGGGGTGGTCGCGCAACGCGCCCTGGCCGAAGATGATCAGGGTGCGGGTGAGGATGTTGGCCCCCTCGACCGTGATGCCGATCGGCGCGCCGAGATGGCCGTCGGCCAGCAGGTTGCGCGGCCCGCGGCAGAGCGCGGCGCCGCCGAGAATGTCCATGCCGTCCTGGACCACGGCGCGCAGCATCTCGGTCTGGTTGTGCTTGCAGACCGCGGAGAGGACCGCCGGGCGCTCGCCGCGGTCGATGCCGCCGCAGGTGTAGATGCGGACCGCTTCCATCAGATAGGTCGAGCCCGCGATGCGCGCCAGCGGCTCCTCGATCCCTTCGAAGCGGCCGATCTCGCTGCCGAACTGCCGGCGCACCATGCTGTAGGCCCCGGTGATGCGCGCCACCAGCTTGGCGCCGCCCACCGACTGCGCGGGGAGCGAGATCGCGCGGCCGGCCGACAGCGCCTCCATCAGCATCTTCCACCCCTTGCCGGCGTGGTCGAGACCGCCGATGATCCGGTCCGCCGGCACCACGACGTCCTTCCCCTGGGTCGGCCCGTTGGGGAAGGGGACGCCGAGCGGATCGTGGCGCTCGCCGATTTCCACTCCCTGCAGGTCGGTGGCGACCAGCGCGACGGTGATCCCCACGTCGTCGCCGGCGTCCGCGTCGCGGCCGAGCAGGTTCTCCGGATCGCGCAGACGGAAGGCGAGCCCGAGGAGCGTCGCCACCGGAGCGAGGGTGATGTACCGTTTGCTCCAGGTGAGACGGAGCGCGAGCTGGCCGTCGCCGTCGCGGAAGAGCACCCCCTCGGAACGGATCGATCCGGCGTCGGAGCCGGCTTCGGTCTCGGTCAACGCCAGGCAGGGGATCTCCTGGCCGCGGGCGAGTCGCGGCAGATACCAGTCCCGCTGCTCCCGCGTCCCATAGGCCAGCAGGAGCTCGGCCGGACCGACCGAATTGGGGATCAGGACGACCGCCGACAGCGGCAGCGACCGCGAGGCGAGCTTGCCGAAGATGGTCGACAGGGCAAGGGAGGAGAAGCCGTGGCCGCCGTACTGTTCAGGGATCGCCAGGCCGAAGAAGCCCTTCTCCTTGAGATACCGCCAGACCGCGGGAGGCAGCTCCCGCACCCGCGCCAGCTCCCAGGGAGTCACCATGCCGCAGACCACCTCGACCGGCCCGTCGAGGAAAGCCCGCTCGCGCTCGGTCAGCTCCGGCCACGGCTCGGCGAGCATGCGCCGGAAGTCCGGCCGGCCCGAGAACAGCTCGCCGTCCACCCACACCGTCCCCGCTTCCAAAGCCTGCCGCTCCGTCTCGGAGAGGCGTGGCATCGCGCCCGCGGCGCGGAAGGTACGCAGAAGCCAGGAGGGCATGCCCTTTAGAATAGCGCGAAATTTTTCCACAACCTATTTGTTCCAACATGCATCGGAGGGCAACACGCCATGAACCGCATCAATCAGACACTCGAAGGGATCCATCACGTGACCGCCATCGCGCGGGATCCGCAGGCCAATGTCGACTTCTATACCGGAGTCCTCGGACTCCGTCTGGTCAAAAAGACCATCAACTACGATGATCCAGGCACCTATCATCTCTACTACGGCGACGGCGAAGGGCGGCCGGGGACGATCATCACCTTCTTCCCCTGGCCCATGGCCCGGCGCGGCAGCCAGGGAGCCGGGCAGGCGACGGTGACGTCGTTCTCCGTTCCCGAAGGCTCGCTGGGCTGGTGGACCGAGCATCTGAGCCGCCTGCATGTGCCGTTCGAGGAGCCGCGGGAGCGGTTCGACGAAGAGGTGCTCACCCTGCTCGACCGCGACGGTCTGGAGCTCGAGCTGGTGGCGCGGCCGGGTGACGAGCGTGCGCCCTGGGACGGCGGCAAGGTGCCGGTGGTGCCAGCGGACAAGGCGATCCGCGGCTTCGACGGCGTGACGCTCACCGAATGGAATCCCGGGGTGACGGCGAGTCTGCTCACCAGCGTCATGGGCTTCCAGGCGGCGGGTGAGGCGGGGAACCGCTTCCGCTTCACGATTGGAGCCGGAGAATCTGGATCGCGGGTGGACCTCCTGGGCAAGCCGGACTCGCCGCGCGGCCACGTCTCGGCGGGCACCGTGCACCACGTCGCGTTCCGTACGCCGGACGACGCGCAGCAGCAGTCCTGGCGGGAGGACCTGATCGGCCGCGGCTATCATGTGAGCCCGGTGATGGACCGCCAGTACTTCCGTTCGATCTACTTCCGCGAGCCCGGCGGCGTGCTGTTCGAGATCGCCACCGATCCCCCGGGCTTCACGGCGGACGAGACCGTGGAGACGCTGGGCTCCAGTCTGCGGCTGCCCACGTGGCTGGAGCCGCAGCGCCAGGAGATTGAACAGACCCTGCCGCCCGTGACGGTGCGGCCGATCGAGGTCGATTCCATGAAGGGTGTGGAAGTCGAGGCGGGAGGTGTGAGATGACGATCCATCGCGGACAGCCGATCCTCGCCGCGGGCCGGCCGCTGGCGGAAGCCGACGCGGCGATGGTGCTGGTGCACGGCCGCGGCGGCTCGCCCGAGGACCTCCTCGGCCTCGCCGCCGATCTCAACCGTCCGGAGCTCGCCTACGTGGCGCCGCAGGCGGCGGGCCACACCTGGTATCCGAACCGATTCATGGCGCCGTTCGAGCAGAACGAGCCGCATCTGTCCTCCGCCTTGGAGTTGCTCGGCGATCTGGTGGCGCATCTGGAGCAGGGAGGCATCCCCGCGGAGCGCATCGTCCTCCTCGGCTTTTCCCAGGGAGCCTGTCTCAGCCTGGAGTTCGCCGCGAGGAACGCCCGGCGCTACGGAGGTGTCGTGGCACTCTCCGGCGGACTGATCGGCCCGCCGGGGACGCCCCGCGACTACGCCGGAAACCTTGACGGCACACCGGTCTTCCTCGGTTGCAGCGACCGCGATCCGCACATCCCGAAGGAACGGGTGGACGAAAGCGCGGCCGTCTTCGAGAAAATGGGGGCCGCGGTGACCGAGAGGATCTACCCCGGCATGGGCCATACGGTCAACGAGGATGAGATGGATTTCGTGCGCCGTCTCCTGTCGCTGCTGGCGCCGTTGGTACCGCTGGTGACCGAGGTTTCCTCGGCGGTATGATCCGCCGCATGAAATCAACTCTCCGCTCCACCCTGCTGATCGCTGCCGTCTCCCTCCTGCCGGCCGCCCTGTCCGTGCAGGCCGCCGAGGTTCGCCTTCCCCAGGCGAGCCCGGCGGCTTCGGTCAAGGCGGCTCTCGGCGCCACCGACATCGTCATCGACTACCACCGCCCCGCCGTCAAAGGCCGCAAGATCTGGGGCGGTCTCGTGCCCTTCGGAGAGGTCTGGCGCCTGGGCGCCAACGAAGCGACTACGATCTCTTTCTCCTCCGCAGTCCGCCTCGAAGGGCACGACGTGCCGGCCGGCAAGTACGCGCTCTTCGCGCTCCCCACCGCAGACTCCTGGACGCTGATCCTCAACAAGCAGGCCGAGCAGTGGGGGGCCTACGACTACAAGAAGGATCAGGACCTCTTCCGCTTCGACGTCAAGCCGCACACCGGCCCCGCCACCGAGTGGATGCTCTTCACCATCACGCCCGACGGAGCGAACGCCGTCACCGTCGAGATGGCCTGGGAGACTCTGCGCGTCCCCTTCCGCATCGAAGCCGACGTCCAGAAAGTCGTCTGGCAGAGTCTCGACACCGCCCTCGCCGGCAAGCCCGACGCCGAGCTCTACCTCCAGGCCGCCAACTACGCCCTCTCCGAAGGCAAGCGCCTCGACGACGCCATGGTCTGGGCCGACAAGTCGATCGCCCTCCAAGACGGCTTCTGGAACCACGAAATCAAAGCCCGCCTGCTCCAGAAGCAGGGCAAGGTCGACGAAGCGGTGACGCATCTCGACAAGGCCATGGTCCTGGCGAAGGGCAAGGCTCCGCAGGAGTACATCGACATGCTGGAGAAGCTCAAGGGGGAGTGGAAGAAGAAGGCGTAGGGGGATCTGAGAAAGAAAGACACTTTCAGATCTGCCCCGGAGGGGCTTCAGCGCCTAGCCCAGGGATTTATCCCTGGGTTGGCAGGCGTAATCGCTCCCTCCCAGGGTTGAAACCCTGGGCTATGTGCAGCGGCCCCTCCGGGGCCAAAGAGAATCTCCTGCCACGGTAGAATTACTCGCGTTCCAGCACCAACATCACCACGTCCCGGAAGGCGCCGCGCTTCCAGAAGCGGCGGGGGATGCGGCCGACTTCGCGGTAGCCGGCTTTCGTGAGCATGCGCAGGGAGCCGGTGTTGTCGGCCATGACCTCCGAGAGGAGCATGCGCAGACCGAGGACCTCGAACGCATACCGGATGCGCACCCGGGCGGCGTCGGAGCCGTAGCCCTGTCCCCAGAGATCGCGGCGGCCGAGTATCGTCCCGCTCACCGCCGCGCCGTTCGCCCGGTCGACGCGGTGCAAAGTCGAGAAGCCGATGTGCTCGCCCGCCAGCGTCTCGATGGCGAAATGGATGTCCTCGCCGCCGTTGCGCGACGCCTTCTCGAAGAAGTCCTCCTCGGTGAGGCGGGACATCGGCAGATCGCCGACCAGGGTCCACGCGGTGATCTCCGGATCGTTGAGCCAGAGCACGGCGTTCTCGAGATGCTTCGCCTTGTCCAGGGGCACGAGGCGGACTTTTTCGCCTTCCCATCCGTAGGCCATGGTGGATGTTCTCCGTGTGGGTGCCCGCAGGCGGTCCCCCCGTTCGCCTGAAGCTCAACCGCCGCAGACCGTGATCGCGCAGAGTAGTGACTGCGCTCTTCCAGTCCTCCTGGGAGAGAGCCTCTTTCTTCCCTCGGCCCTTTTTCTTGAAGAGGGGCTCCGTGAGCCCCGGGATCGGCGGCGCAGCACGCAGGGCTTTCAGGGGACCGGCCTCCGCAGGCCTGTCGAAGAGGCCGAGGAGACGGAGAATCGCCAGCTCCGGCCCTTCTCCAAGCGACCGAGCATAGGCGGCGATCACGCGGAAGGCATGGCCGCCTTGCGTCTCGCTGGCCCGGTCGAGGCCGATCTCTCTTCTCTTGCGGATGTCTCCATCGTGGGATCGGCGCAGGTAGTTGCCGAGAAGAGTCAGGGTAAGGGCGTGGCGCTTGAATTCTTCGACGGCAACCCTCACCTCGCTCCCCCGTCCGACGACTCCGAGTTGGCGAAGCAGAGAGACCGCTGCATCGGGCTCCAACTCTTCCAGAGCGATCTGAGGCGCTGTCTTGGGATTGCCGGCGAGGTCGGCGATGCGTTCGCGGGTGGTGACGATGCAGAGGCCCGGATTGCCCACGGCCAAGCCCTTGAGAAGAGCCGTGAGGCCGGGATCTTTGAGGCGGCCTTCGATCTCCGGCCGGCCCGGCGGATATTGCAGCGGCTCGATGCCGTCAAGGATCAGGAGGGAGCGCTCACTCCTGATGAGGGAGGCGAGGCGGGAGCCACGGTCGTAGATGGAGCCAGCGTTGGGGTCGGGATCTCCGAAAAAGCGGAGGGCGTGATCGATGAACGGCTCGGCGGAGGTAACGCGGTTTTCCAGGCCCTGGCTGTAGAAGGACCAGTCGAGCACGCGCGCGACGCCGCGCCAGTTGTCGGCGGCCATGCGGTCGAGCCAGTGGGCGACCAAGGCGGATTTGCCGACCCCTCCGAAGGCGACGAAGGTAAGGACGTGGATGGATGGATCGACCCAGGCGGCATCGAGGCGGGCGAGGTCGGCTTCGCGGCCGACGAAATGCGGGCCGGGAATAGGAAGGCGGCCGAGGTCGAGGTGGGGGTGGCCCCCGCCCTCCCGGGAGGGGGCAAGCCCCTCCCCTACTTTGGGTTTGTGGTCAGGGTCGGAAGGTTTGTGGCCAGGGTCGGGAGACGTATTCAGCAGATCGCGGATCCTGCCCTGGGCTTCTTCGATCTGCTCGCGCAGGGTAAACTTCTGGGCGGGGTCGGAGGCGATCGCTTCCTGCTCCTGAAGGAAAGCGAGTCGTTTTTCCCATGTCTCCAACGGCCGCGGCTCTGTCGTCATTCACTGATCCTCGGGATTCACGGAGAGATTCTAGCGGAGGCAGCCGCACATTTGACCTCCGCCCCCCGCCCGGACACAATGCGCTCCGAGACCACCCTGTGAGCGCCGAGATCCGCCCCTTCCACGAGCCGTTCGAGCTCTTCCGCGAGGTCCTGGACGAGGCGACGGCGACCGGCATGACCGATCCCAATGCAATGGTCGTCTCCTCGGTCGACGCCGACGGGCAGCCGTCGTCGCGGGTCGTCCTGCTCAAGAGCTTCGATGAGCATGGGTTCGTCTTCTACACCAACCTGGAGAGTCGCAAGGGGCGGGAGATCCTCGGCAATCCGAAGGTGAGCCTGAGCTTCTACTGGCGCGAGCTCGGCCGCCAGGTGGTGGTGCTCGGCACCGCCGAGCGGGTGAGCGACGAGGAGGCCGACGCGTATTTCGCCACCCGGCCGCGCGGCAGCCAGCTCGGCGCCTGGGTGTCGCAACAGAGCCGCCCGCTCGTCGGCGGACGCGGCCATCTGCTCGCCGAGGTCGCCCGCTTCGAGGCCCATCACCTGGGCGGCAAGATCTCCCGGCCGCCGCACTGGACCGGCCTCCGCGTCGTCCCGCACTGGATCGAAATCTGGGTCGCCGGCAAGTTCCGCCTCCACGACCGCACCGCCTATGAGCGCGCTGAGGAGGGGTGGACGGCAACCAAGCTCTATCCCTAGAACGAATGCCAGAGCCTGCTTCCGGAGATCGCTGGCTCCGCTCCGGCCCAACCCGGCTCCGGACCGAAGCTGGGGAAGGACGGCAAGCCTTCAAACAAGGGCCTGGCGAACAGGTAGCCTTGAAACAGATGCGCGCCCAGATCGGCGAACCAGCTCAATTCGTCGCCGGTTTCCACCCCTTCCACGATCAAGTCGATCTCCAGCTCCGCGCAGACCCGGGTGATCGCCCGCACGATGGTTTGTCGGGGGCGGTTGGACCGAATCCCTCGGACCAGGCTCATGTCCAGCTTGACCATGTCCGGCTGGAACTCGGAAAGCAGGAGCAAGCCGGAGTAGCCGGCGCCAAAATCGTCGATCGCAAACTTCATTCCGACCCGCCGGAATTCATTGAGAAGCAGCGCGAAATTGACATGGTCGTCGATCACTTCGACTTCGGTGGACTCGATGACGATGTGCTCCAGGGGAAACAGGCACCGATTGGCGGCCTCGATCGTGGAGTACAGGCTGACACCGAGATCCAGGACCTCACAGGGGACCATGTTGAGATTGAGATGGCTGCTCATTCCGAGACGCGCCGCAACCTCGATCGCCTTGGCTCGGCAGGCGGCGTCAAACGCGTACATCTGGTCGCCCGAGTATCGATTGATCACCTGAAAAGCAGGCTCGTTGTTCAATCCTCGGACCAGCGCTTCGTAGGAATAGACCTCCCCTTTGTCGATGTCGACGATCGGCTGAAAAGCGAAAGAAAAATCTGCGGCGCCAGCCAGGGTGATGTCGCTCATTCGAAGTCTCCTTGTCACCAAGCGAGCCGGGAGCGTCAGCCCAGCCGGGCTCATGGTCTCAACTGTGCTCAGCGTAGGGCGGGCCCGCCGCCGCCACCATCGGCGCAAGCCGGAGTCTTCGGTAGGACCGCCGGTGAGAGATCGTAGGTGTCGATCCGACGCGAGGTGTGCATGCGCCTCTACTCACCCCGTCCTTCTTCAGGTAGGATTGGAGGCGTAATTCTCCAGTCCACGAAGGAGGCTGACTTGATTCTCCGCTCCCTATCGCGGGGCCGGCGCCGGATCGCTACAGGTGCTGCCGCGCTGCTCTGTATCACCACCGGCACGTTCGCCCTCTGGGCGTGCGGCCCGTACTTCCCCAATTGGATCCTCGGCCGCGACGAGATCTTTCTCAATGCGCCCGGCAGTGTGCTGCGCGTCGAGATCGACCGCCTCAAGCTGCCGCCCGATCCGTTCCACGCGATGAACGCCGAGGATCCTTACCAGCAGACCGCGGACGTCGATGCGGCCGATCTGCAAAAGGCGCTGGGAAAGGACGGATTGCCGCCGGAGAAACGAGCGGAGATCGTTACCCGCCACGCCGAGCTGCGCAAACTGATCCACGACTTCGCGCTGAACACGGCCAACGCGAGCCGCCCGAGCGATATGGACACGCCGCCTCCGGCGCCGGCTCCCCTCCCCGCCGCCACCGCCGCGCCCGCCGGCCTGCCGGGTGAGATGGCGGACTACCTCCAGGGCGCCATCGCCTATCACCAGGGGCATCTCCCCGACGCGACCGCGGCCTGGCAACGGCTGCTCCACCGGCCGGCCGCCGAGCGCCGGCTGCGCTCCACCTGGGCGGCGTTCATGCTCGGGAAAGTGGCTCTCAAGGGGGATCGCAAGGACGCTCTGCACTGGTTCCAGAACACCCGCGAGATGGCGGCGCACGGTTTTGAGGACAGCCTCGGCCTCGCCGCCGCCAGCCTCGGCTGGGAGGCGCGCGCCGAGCGCGATCTGGGCCACTTCGACCGCGCCCTCGCGCTCTACGCCCGGCAGGCGCGGAGCGGCGATCCGACGGCGCTCAGCTCGATCCAGTTCGTCTGCCGGCAGGCGTTGCAGAAAGGGCCCGACGCGCTCAATCCGATCGCCCGCTCCGCCGAGGCGCGCGACGTGATGACCGCCTTCCTGGTCTCCGACCATCACGGCCCTTGGGGCCCGCCAGACGAGCCGGTCGAAGGTGAGCCGCCGCCACCGCCGAAGCCGGCGGTTGAGCCGGACGCCGCCGCATGGCTCAAGGCGATCAAAGCGGCGGCGATCAAAGACGTCTCCGGCGCCGAGCGCCTGGCCTGGGCCGCCTACCAGGGAGGCGACTTCGCCACCGCGCGCGAGTGGGTGCAGCGCGCGCCGGCCGACGCGTCCGCCGCTCCAATGGCGCAGTGGGTACGCGCCAAGCTCCTGCTGCGCGACGGCAAGGTGACCGAAGCCCAGAAACTGCTCGACGAGGTGACCCGCAAGCTCCCCTCGCCCGCCAAGGACGACCTGGCGATGTACGATCCGTCCCAGGGCGCCGGCAAGGTGGCGACTCCGTTCCTGGCGCACGGCGAAGACGGCGCCCTGCTCCTCACCCAGGGGCACTACACCGAGGCGCTCGACCACTTCCTGCAGGGCGGCTTCTGGATGGAAGGGGCTTACATCTCCGAGCGTCTGTTGACTGTCGACGAGCTGAAAAAATTCGTCGACGCCGGCTGGCCGGAGAAGCCGATCGCGGCCGATCCCTCGCGTGAGCCGGGTGAGGCGGAATCGATCGGTCTCTATGCCGCCGGGGTGGACGAGCCGGACTTACCGAAGCTGACCTTCACCCTGCGCTATCTCCTCGGCCGGCGCCTGGTGCGCTCCGGCCGGCTCGGGGAAGCCGGCCCGTATCTTCCGGCCGATGTGCGGCCCTACGCGCAGGCCCTGGACAAGGCGCTGCGCGAAGGGAACGACGCCGCCCGGCCAGCGGAGCAGCGAGCGCGCTCGCTCTTCCAGGCCGCGTGCATCACCCGCAAGAAGGGGATGGAGCTGGCCGGCACCGAGAACGAGCCCGACTGGCTGGCGCTCTACGGTGGCAATTTCGAGTTCGGCGATTTTCCGCGCGATGTGGAGATCCGGTCCCAGAACGCCGTGTTGAAACCGGCTGCCGACGAGAAGCAGCGCGCCGCCAAAAGCCGGGTGGAACCGGAGAAACGGTTCCATTATCGGTACCGGGCGGCCGATCTCGCCCGCGAGGCCGCGGCCCTCCTGCCCGACGGCGCGGAGGACAAGGCGCGGATGCTCACCACCGGCGGCAACTGGCTCAAGGCGCGCGATCCGGAGGCGGCGGAGCCGTTCCTGAAGGCGCTGGTGAGCTGCTGCGCGACCACGAAGCTCGGCAAGCAGGCGCAGAAGACCCATCACCTCCCGGAAACGCCGGAGTGCGACATGGGGGTGCCGGGCCAGCCATGAGGCGGATGTTGATTCTTCGCGGTGCCGCCGCCGGGCTCATCGCGGCCGGCACCGCTCTCTGGGCCTGCGCGCCCTTTTTCCCCAACTGGCTGCTGGGCGACAAGAAGGTCCTCGCGGCGCCCAGCGCCTATTTCACCAACTCGCTGCGCGGCCTGGAGCCCACCGGCGCGCCGCCGTTTCCGGTCGCGGCGGTCGGCGATCCCTATCAGCAGACCAGCGACACCGACATCGCCGACGTGCGCAAAGCCGTGGACGCGAGCGGCGCCCTGCCGGCGGTGCGCGAGAAGATCCTTACCGCTCACGCGGCGCTGCGGAAGGCCCTGGCCCTCGACAAGCCGGCGCCGGACCTCGCCGTGCCGCGGGGCCTGCCGCCCGAGCTGGCGGACTACCTGGAAGGCGCCATCGCCTATCACCAGGGGCACCGCGCCGCAGCGGCCGCGGCGTGGGAGCGACTCCTCGCCCGGCCGGCCGCGGAGCGTCCGCTGCGCAGCACCTGGGCGGCGTTCATGCTCGGCCGCAACGCGATGAAAAAAAGAGCCGATCCGGGTGATCCGGGTGACCCGGCCGATCCAGACACCGCGGTGCGCTGGTTCGAGCGCACCCGCGAGCTGGCGTCCCAGGGTTTCTCCGATCCGCTCGGCCTGGCGTTCGACAGTCTCGGCTGGCAGGCGAAGACCGAGATGGACCGCGGACGCTACGACCGCGCCCTGCCTCTCTACCTGGAGCAGAGCCGCGGCGGAGCGGCGAATTCGCTGCCTCTTGCCTGTGCCGAAGCAATGGATGCCGGCCCGCAAGCCCTCACCCGCGCCGCCGCCGCGCCGCGGTCGCGGGCGATCCTCACCGCCTGGGTGCTGACACCGTCTTCCGTCGGCGGCTCGCATGCCAAGCAGTGGCTGCTGGCGCTCAAGGCCGCCGGAATCAAGCATTCGGACGGCGCGGACCGCATCGCCTGGGCCGCCTATCAGGCAGGAGATTTCCAATCCGCCGCCGAGTGGGTCGCCCGCGCTCCCGCGGACTCTCCGATGGTGCGCTGGATCCGCGCCAAGCTGCTGCTCCGCCGCGGCGATCTCGAAGCGGCGCGCCAGCTCCTCCATCAGAACGCCGCTCTGCCCGCGCTCGACATGGACGAGAAGAAAGCCTGGTTGTATGCCTGGGAGACGTCCTACCACGTCCAGCTCGCCACCGGACCGCAGGCGCAGGGCGAGGAGGCCGTGGTCCTCCTTGCGCAGGGGAAGCGCGAGGAGGCGCTCGACGGCTTCCTGCGCAGCGGCTACTGGCTGGACGCCGCCTGGGTGGCCGAGCGGGAGATGACCGCCGACGAGCTGCAGGCCGCCGTGGACCGGGACTGGCCGGCCGCCCTCGCCGCCCGCTTCAAACCCGCCGACTGGGAGGGGATCGCCGGCGGCTTCATCCGCCCGTCACCCGAGCGGCTGGCCTATGCCATCCGCTACCTGCTGGCCCGCCGGCTCCTCCGCGACGGCCGTTACGCCGAGGCACGGCCCTACCTCCCCGCCGATCTCGCACCGTCTCTGGAGATCCTTGCGGACGGGATGCGCGACGGCGGCGACGCCGCACGGCCGGGTCCGCAACGCGCCGCGGGCCTCTTCCGCGCCGCCTGCGTCACCCGTCATCAGGGCATGGAGCTGCTGGGCACCGAGGCCGATCCCGACTGGTTCGTCCTCGACAAGGGCGCCTACGAGCTGCCCGAGTACAGCGCCGGGCTGGCCGCCCGCCACCGGACTCCCCCGGCAGCCGCCGGCGAGCGGGAGCGCACCGACCGGCACCGCGCCACGCCCTGGAAGCGCTTCCACTACCGCTACCGTGCCGCCGCCCTCGCCCGCCGCGCCGCCGATCTGCTGCCGGACGGCACGGACGACAAGGCCCGCATCCTCGCCGCCGCCGGAACCTGGCTGGCCGGCAAGGATCCCCAGGCCGCCGTGCCGTTCTACCGCGAGCTCATCCGTTCCAGCCGCGCCACCCGCCTCGGCCGCGAGGCCGCCGAACGGCATTGGTTTCCCGACGTCGAATCGTGCGAAGGCCACTGAGATGACCCGCGACGAAGCGCTCCGCGAGCTCGGCCTCGACGCCGAAGCCACCCCGGACCAGATCCGCCGCGCCTACGCGCGCGGCGTCAAGACCCGCAAGCCCGAGGTCGACCCCGACGGCTTTCGCCGCCTGCGCGAGGCCTACGAGATCGCGGCACAGCGTCGCGGTCAGACGATCGAATCGCAAGAAGAAGAAGACGCTGAGGACGCCGGACAGCCCGAAGACGTGGAAGGAGAGGTTGGCCCAAGCGGTGCGCAGGGCTCCGGCTCCGATTCGCCGCCTCTGGTGGACGCGCTTCGCCACCTTCTCGAGCTCCAAGCCAACGGCGAACTCGCAGAGTCCCGCGAGGCCCTCGGCCGTCTGCGGACGCAGGTGGAGGCCTGGGGCGGCGAAATCTCCCTGTTCAGCAAGGAGCAGATGCAACTGCTGTGGAGCCTGACCCAGGAGATGGTCGCACTTCCCGAGCTCTTTCCGATGGCGGTACGGCAGGCTTTCGCCCGCGCTCTCCTCGCCGGCGATCCGGCGGCGGCCGAGCCGGATCTGCGGGCGCTCGCCGAGAGCGACCCGGGTCTGGCGGACAAGGCCCTTTTCCAGCTCCGCCTCTCCAAAGGTCTGGGCAACATCTTTCGCTCCATGCTCCTGCCGGCACACACGACGCCTCCGCTGCCGGTGTGGTCCAAGACAAATCAGAGCAGTACCTGGATGATCCTCTGGGCGATCCTGATCGTCGGGCTCATCGCGACCCACTGTCCCAACAGCGCCTCTCCGAGCGAGAGCAAAAGGACGACCACGGAGGCCCCGCGCCTCACCGCCCCGGTGCCTCCGCGATGACCCGCGACGAAGCGTTCGGCGAGCTCGGCCTCGACGCCGAAGCCACCCCGGACCAGATCCGCCGCGCCTATGCGCGCGGCGTGAAGACCCGGAAGCCCGAGGTCGACCCCGACGGCTTCCGCAGCCTGCGCGAGGCCTATGAGCAGCTCAGCGAGCGCCGGTCCGCATCCGCTCCGCGACTTGTAGTCGAGACACCTCGGCGGACCGAGGACGAGGCGCCGGAGGAGCCCAACAGCGACCCGCGGGACGACGCGGCCCCTCCGCCCCCTTCGTCCTGGCTGGAGCTGGCCGACCAGGGGGAGTGCGCGGAGGCCGCGCGGCTCGCTCTTGCCGCCATGGAGCGGGCCGACGCCCGGTTGGACTTCGAGACCCCGTCCGCCTGGCACATCCTGGAGCTCATCCTCTTCCTGCAGGAACGGGGAGCCGTGTCCGAATCCAAGGTGCTCCATGACCGCCTGCAACAGCGCCTCGCCACGTCCGGCAGCGGTCCTGCGTTGCTGGGCCGGCATGGGATGACGGACCTCCTCTTCCTCCGCGAATTGCTGCAACTGAAACCCACCTTCCCGGCGGCGGTGCGAGCGGCCATCGCCCGCGCCGTCCGCGTCGGCGACCTCGATTCGGCCCTGCCTGAGCTGGAGGAGCTGTGCCGGACCCAGCAGGAAGCAGTGGAAAAGGCATGCGCCCAGCTCCGCCTGATGCCCACTCTCGGTCCGGTGTTCCGTCCGGCTCTCCAGCCGATCTGGCCTCCCCCACCCTCACCCCCGCCGCCCCCGGCGTGGACCAAAACCGTCAACCCCCAAAGGATCAGCGAGATGATCAGCGGCTTCTTCACTGTCGCTATCCTCGTCACCTTTGCCGTCTCGTTCTTTCTCGACCACGACAAGCCGCCCGTCCCGAAGGAGGTGGAAGAGCCTGTCGATTGGGCCGCCCACCTCCACGAGGAGATCCGGAGCACCTGCCGGTCCGCCCCGACCGAGCCGGCCTACTTCTTCTGCCTCTACGCACCCGAGGCTCTGCACGAGCTCGAAGCCGGCCACTGCGAAGAGGCTGACCGCAAGCTCAAGCGGGCGCACCACTGGTCCGACGGCGACACCAACCTCGATCCCTGGATCAAGCACGCGGAATTCTCCTTGAGCACCGCGATCCTGCGGCACTGCTCCTGATGACCCTTGACGAAGCCCACCGCGAGCTCGGCGTCGAGAGGGGCGCCTCCCCGGACGAGGTCCGGCGGGCCTACCTGCGCCTGGTGAAAACCCGCAAGCCCGAGGCGGATCCGGTGGGGTTCCGCCGTCTGCGCGAGGCGTACGAGCGGGCTCTGCAGCCAGCCGCCGATCTCCCGGTTGACGACGAATGGGAGCGCTGGGGCCAGACAGAGTCAGCGGACGTCCAGGAGATCTCCAGCGGCGAGGTCACCGTCCCCGAAGAAGCTCCGGACGCGCCGCTGACCCCGGAGGATCCCTTCCCGCTGGTCGCCCAGGCCGAGTCCCTGGCGGAGCAGAACGAAACCGCGGAGGCTACCGGCTGCATGCTGCGGGCTCTCGAGGCCGGCGAGCTGTCGGGTCTCACCCAGGATTCGGTGCGGCAGGTCATCGATGTGATCCTCCGTCTGCAAGCCGACGGAGCTCTCATCGAGTCGCTGCGGCTCCACCACCGCCTGCGAGCGATCCTCACCGGGTCAGGGCAGGAGATGGAGCTGATCGACGACGGACCGACGGCGGCGGTCTGGAGCCTCCTGTGCGAGCTGCTGGACCTCCCGCTCGATTTCCCGCTGGAAATCCGCGCCGCCTTCGCCCGCGCGGTGGCGGCCGGAGACCTGGACGCGGCGCTCCCCGATCTCTGGCGGTTCGCCGGAGAGAATCCTGAGGCGGCGCGAGCCGCCGCCGACTCGCTCCAATGCCTCCCTCTCCTCGCGGCGGCCTACCGGTCCACCTACGCCCGCGTCCGTCCGCCCCAGGAAGAGAAACCGCGGCGCCCCAGGAGGCCGCCGGCGCAGATCTCCCTCAAGGACTTCCTGCTCTTCCTGGCACTTCTCCTGGCCGCGTTCGCCATCAGCCAATGCCTCGCTCCACTCGCCAGATGACAGAGGAACCATCATGACTCTCCCCCCAATCGTCGGCATCGATCTCGGAACCACGTTCTCTCTCGTCACCGTGCTCCGCGACGGCGTCCCCACGCCGCTGCCCAACGCGCTCGGCGAGATCCTCACGCCCAGCGCCGTGTCGGTGGACGCCGACGGCCGGGTGCTGGTCGGCGCCGTGGCCCGCGCCCGCGCCGCCACCCACCCCGAGCGGACCGCCCTGGCCTTCAAGCGCGACATGGGGACGCAGCGCATCTGGAACCTCGGCGGCCTCCGATTCACGCCGCCCGAGCTGTCGGCGCTCGTGCTCGGCGCCCTGAAGCGCGACGCCGAAGAGTTCCTCGGCGTGACCCTCGAAGAGGCGGTGGTCACCGTCCCCGCCTACTTCGACGAGTCGCAGCGGCAGGCCACCCGCGCCGCCGCCGAGATCGCCGGTCTGCGCGTCGAGCGCATCCTGAACGAGCCGACCGCCGCCGCCCTCGCCTATGGCCTGCACGAGCGGCACCGCGAGCTGCGCGCCGCCGTGCTCGACCTGGGCGGCGGCACCTTCGACGTCACCATCCTGGAGATCATCGAAGGGGTGATCGAGATCCAATCCTCGGCCGGCGATTCGCGCCTCGGCGGTGAGGACTTCGTCGACCGCCTGGCCGACGTCGCCGCCGTACAGATCGGCACCGCGTATGGCCGTGACCCGCAGACCCTCCACGATCATCCGCTCGCCTGGGCGCGCCTGCGGGAAGCCTGCGAAAACGCCAAGCGCCGGCTGAGCCAGGAGGAGACCGCCGCGATCGCGCTTCCCGCCCTGCCCGGCGCGGGAGCGGCGTTCGACGTCGAGACCACGCTGACCCGCGCGCAGGCCGAGGAGGCCTGGGCCGAGCTCCTGGAACGCATCCGCGTCCCCATCCTGCGCGCGCTCCGCGACGCGAACCTCGGCCCCGGCGACATCGACGAGGTGCTGCTGGTCGGCGGCGCCACCCGCATGCCCTGCATCCCCCGCCTCGCGGCGCAGATCTTCGGCCGGCTGCCGCTGCGCCATCTGCCCGCGGACGAAGCGGTCGCCCTCGGCGCGGCGGTGCAGGCGGCGCTGAAGCAGGGCGATCTGAGCCTGGAGGACATGGTCGTCACCGACGTGGCGCCGTTCACCCTGGGCGTCGAGACGGCGACCAAGCTCGGCACACGGATCGTGAGCGGACTGTTCACTCCCATCCTGGACCGCGGCACGGTGATCCCGGCGAGTCGCGTCAAGTATCTCTCCACCCTCGCCGACAATCAGGAGGTGATCCAGATCTCCATCTTTCAAGGCGAGCACTCGCTGTCCAAAGACAATCGCTTTCTCGGCCGCTACAACGTCGGACCGCTCCACCGCCGGCCCGCCGGGGAGGAGGGGGTCGAGGTCCGTTTCACCTACGACCTCAACGGCCTGCTGGAGGTGGAGACCACCGTGCTCTCCACCCGCGAGGTGAGGACCCTGGTGCTCGAAAGCACCCCCGGCCGCCTCTCTCCCGAAGCGATCCAGAAAGCCCGCGAGAAGATGCAGGCGCTCAAGTTCCACCCCCGCGACAGCCTCCCCAACGCCACCGCCCTGGCGCGCGCCGAAGCGCTCTATGTCGAGCTGACCGGGGTGCAACGCGAAGAGCTGGGACACAGCCTCGCCAACTTCCGGGGCGCCCTGGACTCCCAGGATCAGGCGCTCATCGAGGCATGCCGGAACGAGCTGATCTGGATGGTTCAGGCGATGCGACAGTAGGCTTACACCGCCTTGCCACTATCCTTGACGCTTCCAGGCATACAATGGCTTTATGCGTCCGACCTTGAATATCCCTGAAAGCCTGCCGGCCGAGTCGAAGAAGCAGATCCGCCGCAAGAGGATCGAGGAACTCCGATCCATGCTGGGCACAGTCAAACTCGATATCGACATTCCCGCCTCTCGCCGTCGCCCGCAACGGCCCTGATCGGCAGCGCTCATTTCGGTCTGGATTCCGCAGCGGCCGCCGTTTAGCTCTCCGCCCTACCCCCGACCCAGCGCATTTTCGACCTCCGGCAGGTCGATTAGCAGCGAGCCTCCCGAGACCGCGTGGGAGGGATCGAACTCGTAGTCGCGGATGACGCGGCGGAAGACTTCGCGGAGAGCGCGCGCACCGAGGCGGGGCTGGCGGGCGGCTTCGACGGCGATGCGGCGGACGGCGGAGGGGGAGAGGGCGAGGTGGATGCCGCGGCTGTCGAAGTAGGCGCGGGTCTGGTGGTAGGAGGAATCCGGAGTGTCGAGGAAGATCCGCACCAGCTCGTCGGGCGTCAGGTCGTTGAGCAGCACGACGGCGTCGAAGCGGGAGAGGAACTGCGGGCTCATCCCGTAGTCGAACAGGTCCTCGTTGCGCAGCCAGTCCCGCAGGTTGAAGATCAGCCGCTCGGTGACCTTGCCCCCCTCCACCACGGTCACCGGTTGCAGCGCGCCGCGGTCACGGCCGATGGTGATCCGGTTGTAGACGGCGTCGTAGAGCCCTTCGAACGCTCCGGCACAGACGAAGAGGAGCCCGCTCGAATCGACCGTGGTGCGGCCACCGCCCGCCCAGTCGGGCAGCTCGAGGGCCACTGCCTCGTTCTCGATCAGGGTGAGCAGCGCCTCCTGGGCCCGGATGCCGGCGACGTTGGGCTGGCCGCCGACGTGGGAGCGGATCTTGTCCACCTCGTCGACGAAGATCAGGCCGGAGGCCGCGCGGTGGAGGATCGCCTCGAACGGCATCTGCGGTCCGAGCTTCTCCCGGGCGCGTTCGAGGAGGCGGCCGAGCACGGCTTCACCGGGCCGGCCGCGGAGCGCCTCGTCCCCCAGCACGTTGGCGTGGATGCGGATCACCGTCGAGCGGGAGGCCAGCGCGGCGTTGGACGCGAGGTAGGTCTCGACCGCGCGCATCAGGGTGGTCTTCCCGGTGCCCGACGATCCGATCATCAGGATGTTGCCGACCCGCAGCCCGCCCAGATGCTTGGACAGCGCCACCGCCATCTCGCGGACGGAATCGGGCTGCCCCATCACCCGCCGCGTCAGGGCGTCGGCGATCTCGACAGGGCCGGGAGCTCCAGGGGCAGCGATCATCGGCTAACCATCATCTGGAAACCATCATCACGTGCGCATCAGCACCGCGCCCCAGTGCAGGCCGGCGCCGAGAGCGGCAAAGGCGACCAGGGAGCCTTTGGGGGCCATCCCCTTCTGGCGGGCTTCGTGGAAGGCGATGGGGAGGGTCGCGCTGGTGGTGTTCCCGTATTTCTGGATGTTGTTGTAGACCTTGCTGTCCGGCAGGCCGAGGATCTGCTGCGCCTTCTCGTTGATCCGCAGGTTGGCCTGGTGCATGATCAGCAGATCCAGATCCGCCGTGCTGTATCCCTGTCGCTCCAGGACCTCGCGCGTCGCCTCGGGCATGCGGGTCACCGCCAGCTTGTACACCGCCTTGCCGTCCATCACCGGCACCGTGTCCGCCGCGGCGATCATCTCCGCGGAGACGAAGGGGCGGCGCTGCGAGCCGCCTCCCGGCACGTAGAGGATGTCGCGGTGGTTGCCGTCGCCGTAGAGGGCGTGGTCGAGGATGCCGCGGCTGTCCTCCACCGGACCGGCGCGGAAGACCATCGCGCCGGCGCCGTCGCCGAACAGCACGAGGAGGTGGCGGAAGCGGGAGTTCCACTCGAACTCCTCCGGCGACAGCGGACCGGGATCGCGGCCGTGCAGCACCTCGAAGGTGCGGGCCGAGAACGGCATCAGCGACGTGTGCACGTCCGAGCCGACCAGGAGGACGGTCTTCGCGACGCCGCCGCGGATCAGGGCGTCGACGATTTGCAGACCGTAGGCAAAACCGGCGCACTGCTGGCGGATGTCGAGCACGGGCAGCGGACGGAGGCCGAGCTTCTGCTGGATCAGCGTGCCGGTGCCGGGGAAGTAGTGGTCCGGCGTCATGGTGGCGCAGACCACGTAGTCGACCTCCTCCGGCGCCACACCCGCGTCGGCCAGCGCCGCGCGCGACGCCTCGGCGCCGAGGTCGGAGGAGGCGGTCCCCGCGTGGACGTAGTAGCGGGTCGCGACGCCGCTGCGTTCGCGGACCCACTCGTCGCTGGTCTCGATGATCCGTGCCAGCATGTGGTTGTCGACTTCGAGCGGCGGGATCGCGATCCCGGTGCCGGCAAGAACAGCGCGTGCCTGGGTCATCAGAGCAGTCTCCCCGAAAAAAAGAGCAACGAAAAAACGATCAAGAGGCAGAATCCATCCGGGTGCGCAGGCGCGGGTCCTGCCCCGGGACGTAAAGGACGGTGAGATCACCTTTTTTGATGAACCGGTAGCGCAGATTGGGCCGCTTGCCGTCGAGCCCTTCCGGCGTGGTCGGCGTGTACAGCCAGACCTCCAGCGGCGGTCCGTTGGCCTCCGGAGAGACGTCGAAGTCGGTCTTCCCGGGCGGACCATACAGGATATAGAGCGTGCCGCGGTCGGTGCGCCGGCCGCGGTAGCCGGCCTCGCTGAACTGGTGATCGGCCTGCAGGACCCGCTCGTCGAACGCCTTGCGCAGCGGATTCGGCTTGCCCGGCGTCGGATTGCGCTTGTCCCAGAAGCTGTCGATGAAGGCGGCGGCCTGCGCCTCGTCGGTCAGGGCCAGATACGCCTTGATCTCCTCCGGCGTCGCCAGGCGCGCGATGGGGCCGATCAGCCAGCTCGTGTTTTCCGGCCCGAGGAACGGATTGGTGAGGTCGGCGGCGGTGCGTCCGGAGGAGCCGCCCGACCCGCAGGAGCCGGCCAGCAGCGCGAAGGTGATCAGGAGCGGAAGGGAGGGGCTAGGACGACGCATGGCGGAGGAGATCCAGGAACTCTTCACGGACCGGTTTCTGATGGAAGATGCCGCGCAGGGCCGAGGTGACGGTCACCGCGCCCGGCTTCTTGACGCCACGCATCTCGACGCACAGGTGGCGCGCTTCGATGACCACCATGGCGCCCAGCGGATGCAAGTTCTCTTCGAGATAGGTGACCACCTGCTCGGTCAGCCGTTCCTGGAGCTGCGGCCGCTTGGCGTAGAACTCCAGAATGCGGGCGAACTTGGACAGGCCGAGGATCTGGTCGCGCGGGATGTAGGCGATGTGGGCGTGGCCGTAGAAGGGGACGAGGTGATGGGCGCACATGGAGTAGAAGGGGATCTTGGTTTCCATCACCATGTGGCTGTACCCCTCCTCGTTCGGGAAGGTCGTCACCTTGGGCTCGGCCCCTTCCTCCAGACCGCGGAACATCTCGATGTACATCTTCGCGACCCGCTGGTCGGTCTCATGGAGGTTGGGATCGTTCAGGTCCAGCCCGAGGTTGGTGAGGATGCCGCGCACGTGATGCGCGATCCGGTCGATCTTCTCCTGCTGCGCCGCCTCCAGGATGGCGGTCGTTTCGGGCTCGTGGCTCATGGCGGTTGCTATCGTACAGCAACACGGACGAGCATGGACCACCACGGACCAGCACGGACGGGAGGGGGAAGGTCGAGCCGGATGCGTGGCAAACTATCCCCATGAAGGAAATCTACGTGAGCACCGATGTCGAGACCGATGGCCCGATTCCCGGACCGCATTCGATGTTGAGCTTCGGGTCGGCGGCGTATCTGGGGGACAAGACGCTGGTGGGCACGTTCTCGGCGAATCTGGAGACGCTGCCCGGGGCGGCGGGGAATCCGAAGACGATGGAGTGGTGGGCGACCCAGGAGGTGGCGTGGGCGGCGTGCCGGCAGAATCCGCAGCCTCCGGAGACGGCGATGGCGCAGTATCTGTCGTGGCTCAAGGGTTTGCCGGGACGGCCGGTGTTCGTCGGCTATCCGGCGGCGTTCGACTTCCTGTTCGTCTATTGGTATCTGATCCGCTTCACCGGTGAGAGCCCGTTCTCGCATTCGGCGCTGGACATCAAGACGTTCGCCATGGCGCTGCTCAACAAGCCGTACCGGGAGTCGACGAAGCGGAACATGCCGCGGGCGTGGTTCGACGACTTCCCGCACACGCACTTCGCGCTCGACGACGCCATCGAGCAGGGCGCGCTGTTCTGCAACATGCTCCGCGCGCGGCGGGAACACGGGATCTGAGCTCAGCGGCCCGGATGTCGGCGGCCCCGGCCGTCGAGGTCCCAGGTCTGTGACTCGACGCGGCCACCGCCGCTGCGGCCGTAGTCGTACCGGCCACGCCCGACCCGCCGCACCCCGCCTGCCGCGCCGCCACCGCTGATGTGCATCGCGGCTTCCTCGGGGCTCAGGTCCTCGGCGTCGTTCAGCCCGGCCTCGGAGCCATACTCGTAGCTCCCTTCGCGATGCGGCCGGTCGGGGTAGGAATACGGTCCGCCGTTGCCGCGGACCATCCGCTCGCCGTAGTCGCCCCCGGCGCCGCGCCGTCCGTGGAAGATGTCCTGGCTGTAGCCGTAGCTGCGTTCTGAGTCGTCCATGCAGACCTCCTCTCCGCGGGACAGGGTCTGCAAGGAGCGGGCCGGCCCGCGGTCAGGGCCGCAGTGGCTGCGGCCCTGACCGCAATACTCGCACAGTTTTCGCGTGCCGGCGCTATCCTGCGGGGCGACGTTTACGGCGCCGGTTTGCAGGCCTGCGGGAAGTTGTTGAAGGAGTACACGTTGTGCGCGCTGGCCCCGTCGTCGTCGGCGATGAAGATATTGGTCAGAGAGCCGGGGCACTGGGGGAGGAGGGTCACTCCTTCCTGGCCGCTGGTGCCCGATGGCAGGACCCAGTTCTTGACGGTCGGATACAGCGTGGTGCTCGTCGAGACCTCGCGCAGCCGGTTGGCGGAATCGTAGAGCACGAAGAGCGTCTGGGTGTCGGTCGAGTAGTAGAGATCGGAGATGTCGTGCTGGCTGCTGTCAGGGGTGAACGAATCGAGGAGGACCGGCGCCGTGCTGCCATGGGCCAGGTCGACGTCGTAGACGTAGATCGTGCCGTTCTGCTGAGAGCTGGCATAGAAGACGCCACCCGAGGCGGTGTTGGCGTAGGGGTGGTAGCCGTTCGGCACCCAGGTCAGCCCTTCCATGCCGTTCGTTGCATCCGCCGGCAGGCTGGTGAGCTGCCAGTTCTTGTTCGCATAGGTCGGAGCCGCGGACGTGGTGCTGGTGTTGTACTCCAGGATCTGCGGCGGGTATTCGACCCCCAGGTAGAGCTTGAAGGTCGAGCCGGTGACCGCGATGCTCTCGAGGTCCAGCCCCGTCTGGATGGTCCAGACCGTCGTTCCCGCCCCGTTGCGCTGCATGCGGGCAAGCTGCCCTTCGTCGTCGACCACCCAGAGATATCCCGAGGGGTTGTCCCACACGATGCCGCTCGGCTCGAATCCCGACGGCAGCGCGCCGCCGATGTTGGTTCCGGTCGAGGTGCTCGGCCATGCGGTGGCCGCGGACGCCGCGCCGGCGGAGAGGGCGAGAGACAGCACAGAGACACCCAGGACAGACAAGGATCGAAACATTTTCTTTCTCCTCCAGAAGCCGGTTGGACCTTCGTTCTGCGAAGAGGAGAGAGCAGGTTCCATACCATGGGGTCCTCCCTGGGGAGGCCCCTCAAATGTCTCGCATTTCTGCGAGACCACGCCGCGGAAACGCGTGATCTACAGCGGCAGCAGGCGGTATTCGGGAACGTGGAGCACCGGACCGCGGCGGGCGACGATCAGGGTATTCCCCCAACCGCGCCTCCAGAGAGGGATGCTTCGGAGGGTTCCCCGCAGAAGCCCGCGCAGGCCGGTGGGATCGGGCCGGTGCGGCAGGGTGCGGTGCTCGACGATGTCGAGTCCCGCGGCCTTGAGAAAACGGACCATCTGCCACGACTGCGCGACGTGCACCGCGTCCGCGTCGGGCACGTAGCCCTCGGTGAGCACCCGCGGCTCGGGGACGGTGTCGAAGCGGTGGCGGCCGTCGAGGGCCGAGAGGAGCTGCCGCGTCAGACGCCTCACCGCCACGCCGAGCCGGCGCTTCGGGTCGAGGCTGGGCGGCATCTCATAGGGCAGGTCCCAGGCCGAGCCGACGAGCAGCAGGAGCCCGCCCGGGCGGACGATGCGCGCCGCTTCGAGCAGAGTGCGGCCGGGCTCGTGGAAGTGCTCCAGGGCGTAGGTCGAAAGCACCGCGTCGACGCTCTCCGAGGCGAACGGCAGCGTCTCGCCGTCGCCGCGCACCCGCATCCCCGGCCGCCCCTTCTCCGCCGCCATCACCAGCGCCGCGGTCGAGACGTCGAAGCCGATGTAGCGGCACCCGGCCGGCATCCACAAGGCGTTCTCGCAGGAGCCGCACCCGAGATCCACCACCTTCTGCCCCGCCTGGAGATACCCAAGCAGGAGCTGCCGCTCCGGCGACGCCTCGGTATTGGCCGCCGCGGCCTGCTCGTAGTAGGCGCGGCTGCCGTCCCAGAACGCGGACAGGCGGCGGCGGTTGTCTTGGGAAGACGGCATGGCGGGGGGATTCTGTCGCAGGTAGGGCGATTGCGCCAGCCCGCGGAGCCGTTGGAAGGACGTATACTGGTGATGCCATGAAAGCGGAGACTCCGCTACGAATCGTTACAAAGGAGAAGAAAGAGATCTCCTTCTCGCAGCGCTGGCGTGGCAAGTTCCAGGCGGCGGGCGGGGACGACGAGCGTTTCAGGGCTCTGGTAAAGCGTTACCTCCTCGCCGAACTATACCCGCAGCGATCTTCGTAGGGGCGGTCCGCGGGGATGCCGCCAGGCACCCCGCGTGGCCGCCCTGCAAGAGTTCCGACGGCCCGGTTCAAGATATCGATCCTCGTCCCAGCCGAGAATGCCTGGCTGCGGCGGCCGCTTGGTTGTGCGAATACCAGAACCTTCCGCCCACCCAGGGCGACCACACGGGGTGCCTGGCGGCATCCCGTGGATCGCCCCTACAAAAAACCGCACCCTACGGGGCGGCGGCCATCGGCAGGCTGCCGGGGACTGCTGCCGCCGTCGGAACCGTCTTCACCTTCTCCTTGTCCTTCGCCGCCGCCTGCTGCAACGCCGAACGCGCCGCGGCGAGGCGGGCGATGGGCACGCGGTAGGGCGAGCAGGAGACGTAGTCGAGACCGGTGCGATCGAAGAAGGCGATCGAATCGGGGTCGCCGCCGTGCTCGCCGCAGACGCCGAGATGGAGGTGCGGATGACCGCGCCTCCCCTTCTCGCAGGCCATGGCGACGAGCTGGCCGACGCCTTCCGTGTCGATGCTCTGGAAGGGATCGCCGGCCAGGATCTTCGACTCGATGTAGTGCGGCAGGAAGCGGCCGGCGTCGTCGCGCGAGTAACCGTAGGTCATCTGCGTCAGGTCGTTGGTGCCGAAGGAGAAGAAGTCGGCCTGGCGGGCGATCTGGTCGGCCACCAGGGCGGCGCGCGGCACTTCGATCATCGTACCGATCGGGATCGCCAGCTCGACCCCCTCCTCTTTCAGGATGCCGGCGCAGATCTCGGCGGTCCGCTGGCGCAGGCGCTTCATCTCTTCTTCCGTGCCCACCAGCGGCATCATGATCTCCGGCTGCACCGCGTCGCCGGCCTTGACCCGCACACAGGCGGCGCGGACGATGGCCTGTACCTGCATGTCGTAGATCTCGGGCGAGGTCAGCCCCAGCCGGCAGCCGCGCAGGCCGAGCATCGGGTTGGACTCCGCCAGCGCCTCGGAGCGCGCTTCGAGCTCGGCGGGATCGATCCCCATCTGGCCGGCGAGCTGGCGGAGGGCCTTCTCGCCGTGCGGCAGGAACTCGTGGAGCGGCGGATCGAGCAGGCGGATGGTGATCGGCAGGCCCGGCATCGCCGCGAAGATCCCTTCGAAGTCCTTCTGCTGCATGGGCAGGAGCTTGGCGAGCGCCTCGGCCCGCTCGGCGTCGTCTTTCGCCAGGATCATCCGCCGCACCCACGGGATGCGCTCGTCGGCGAAGAACATGTGCTCGGTGCGGCAGAGGCCGATGCCCTGGGCGCCCATGGCGCTCGCCACCCGCGCGTCGTGCGGCGTGTCGGCGTTGGCGCGCACCCGCAGGCGCCGCTCGCCGTCCGCCCACTCCAGGATCTGGCGGAACGCCTTCGCGCCCGGAGTGATCGCCGCCGTGCCGTCCTGCAACGAGAGGAGCACTTCCGAGGGATGCGTGGCGAGCGCGCCGGCGAGCACCTCGCCGGTGGTGCCGTCGATCGACAGCGCATCGCCCTCGTGGAAGACGCGCCCCTTCACCCGCACCTCGCCCGCGCGCTCGTCCACGTCGAGAGCGCCGGCCCCGACCACGCAGGGCTTGCCGAGACCGCGGGCGACGACCGCCGCGTGCGAGGTCATGCCGCCGCGCGAGGTGAGGATGCCCGCCGAGGCGTGCATACCGACGATGTCCTCCGGCGACGTCTCGGCGCGCACCAGCAAGACCGGTCCGCCCCCCGGTTCGGCCGCCATCTGGGCCGCCCGTTCGGCGTTGAGAGCGATCCGCCCCGACGCCGCGCCCGGTCCGGCCGGCAAGCCATGGGCGAGGAGATCGGCCCGCCCCTTCTCCTTGACGTCGAACTCCGGCGCCAGCATCTGCACCAGGTGCTGCGGCTCGACACGCTCGATTGCCGTCTTGCGGTCGATCAGCCCCTCCCCCACCATCTCGACCGCGATGCGCACCGCCGAGGCGCCGGTGCGCTTGCCGGTGCGCGTCTGCAACATGAACAGGCGGCCGTGCTGGATGGTGAACTCGATGTCCTGCATCTCATGGAAGTGGTGCTCCAGCGTCGCGCTGACCTCCTGCAGATCGTGCCACGCCTGCGGGTAGTCCTTGGCCAGCCCCTCGCCGTTCGCGCCCTCCACCGGCTTCGGCGTGCGGATGCCGGCAACCACGTCCTCGCCCTGGGCGTTGATCAGATACTCGCCGAAGAACTTGCGCTCGCCGGTGGCCGGATTGCGCGTGAAGGCGACGCCGGTGGCGCAGTCGGTGCCGCGGTTGCCGAACACCATCGCCTGCACGTTGACGCCTGTTCCAGGATGATCGGGAATCTTCTCCAGCCGCCGGTAATCGCGCGCCCGCGGATTGTTCCAGCTCTGGAAGACCGCGGCCACGCTGCCCCAGAGCTGCTGCCGCGGGTCCTGCGGGAACGGCCGGCCGGCGGCCTTCTCGATCAGCGCCTGGTATTGCGGAGCGAGCGCGGCCAGCGCTCCGGCGGAGAGATCGGCGTCGGTGGCCGCCCCTTCCGCCTTGCGCGCGGCGCTCAGCAGCTCCTCGAAGTCGTGATGCGGCACCCCCATGACCACGTCGCCGTACATCGTGAGCAGGCGGCGGTAGGCGTCCCACACGAAGCGGGCGTCGGCGCCGCGGGCGATCCAAGACGCGGCGATGGCGTCGTTCAGACCGAGATTGAGGATCGTGTCCATCATCCCCGGCATCGAACGAGGGGCGCCCGAGCGCACGGAGAACAGCAGCGGATCCTGGGGATCGCCGAAGCGCTGCCCGAGCATCTCCTCGACCCGCCGCAGATGCTCTTCGAGCTCCGCCTCCAGCCGGTCCGGATATCCGCCGCCGTGTTCCTGGTAGTACGTGCAGACCTCGGTGGTGAGCGTGAAGCCCGGCGGCACCGGAATGCCCAGCCGGCTCATCGCCGCGAGGCCGGCGCCTTTACCCCCCAGAAGATCCTTTTGCGAGCCCTCGCCCTCCGCCGAGCCACCGCCGAAAGCGTAGATGTACTTGGACATGCGTTCCTCCGAGTCTCGTCCGGCCCGAGCATAGAGCGTCAAGCCCAACAGGCCACCACCCGCGAGGAGTGAGGGTTCCCACGCTACGGGGTAGCGAAGTTGGATTATGCTCCGGAAAGCGCTCTTATGGCTCACTACCTCCCCCACCTCAAAGCCCAGCCCGCCGACTTGGCGCCGCTCGCGCTCGTCTGCGGTGATCCGGCCCGAGCCCGCGCGATCGCCGGGCATCTCACCGACGTCCGCCACGTCGGCAGCAACCGCGAGTATGAGACGTTCACCGGCACGGCCGGCGGCCTCCCGGTCACCGTCAGCTCGCACGGCGTCGGAGCCGGTGACGCCGCCGTCTGCTTCGAAGAGCTGATCCAGGGCGGTGTGCGCACCCTGGTCCGTCTCGGCACCTGCGGCTCGCTGCAACGGCACTACCGCGAAGGCGCCCTGATCGTCGTCACCGGCGCCGTCCGCCGCGACGGCGCGAGCGACCGCCTCATTCCGCCGGCCTTTCCCGCCGTCGCCGACTGGCGCCTGGTCGCCGCCCTTCATGCGGCGGCACAGTCCGAGCCCGACACGACCGTCGGCACCGGTCTCGCCTTGAGCGAAGGAGTCTTCTATCCCGGCCTCCTCCCCTCCGAGTTGCCCTTGTGGATCGAGGCCGGCGTGCTCGCCATCGAGATGGAGTGCTCCCTCCTCTTCACCCTCGCCGCGATCCGCGGCGCTCGCGCCGCCTCTCTCCTCGCCGTTGACAACTACGTGCCGGAACGGACGGAGTACGAGCCCCACCGCGATGTCGTGATCGCGGGCGTGGAGCGGATGATCCGTGTGGCGGTGGCGGCGGTGCCGGGGTTGGCGGCGGCGTAGAGCGTTCATCCACCACAAAGCCCGGCGCGGCGGCCAGCACACCCGCGGCCCCCATCACCGCAACCGCGACCGCAGACACCGCCGCCGGCTCGTGCACCACAAAACTCGCGGCGCCCGGCGCGGGAACCGGCTCGCGCGCCACAACACCCGCGGCGGCCGGCGTGCGATCCGGCTCGCGCACGGCAAAAACGGCCACGGCGAACACAACACCCGCGATCTGCATCGCTACACTCAGCCCGCGCACCACGAAACCCACGACGCGCAACACAACACTCGACTGCCCGAACACAAAACCCGAGCTCTACAACACAACACCGGCGGGTGACGGGGCGGGAATCGCGGTATTTGTGGTGCCCGCAGCGGCGCGTGTCGTGGAGATCGAGAGCAGCAACACAAGAACCGCGTCTGGCAACACAACGCATCGATCCGGCAACGCTACGAGCCTGGTCCATGCGACCTGGACCGTGGTCCGCATGACGCAAACCTCCGGCGGCGTGACATGAACCTCCGTCAGCGTGACGTAAACCTTGGTTTGTGTTGCTTGAACCTTCGTCTATGTGTTGCAAACCTTGGTTTGTGTTGCTTGAACCTCAGTCTATGTGGCATAAACCTTCGTTTGCGTGGCGTAAATCTTGATTTGTGTGGCGCAAACCTTCGTTTGCGTGGCCCAAACCTTGGTCTACGTGGCGTAAACCTTCGTTTACGTGGCGTAAACCTTGGTTTGGGTGACGTGAACCTTGGCTCGGGTCGCCTGGAAGCCGGCGCTCCCGGCTCGATCCGCCTCAGCCGAAGCCGAACCAGCCTTTCCGGTTCTCTTCTTCGAGGCGGGCTTCCAGATAAGTCCAGAGCGCGGGACAGCCGGCCTGGATCGGTGGCGCGACCCGGCGGACGACGCGTTCGTAGGTGATGTTGTTGTCCCGCCAGCTCTGGCCCTGGTTGGCCAGATTGAGGAGGACCGGCATGGCCCGGTCCGCCGCGTTCGCGAAACGGGCCTCCGGCGTCTCGGCCTCCTCGAACTCCTGCCAGAGCGCCAGGAATCTCGCGCCTTGCGGCTCCGGCAGCAGCCCGAAGATCCGCTGCACCGCCTTGAGCTCGGCGGCTTTGCGCTCCGCCAGGCCCTCTTCGGCGAAGAAGATGGTGTCGCCGGTGTCGATCTCTCCAATGTCGTGGACCAGCAGCATGCCGATCACCCGGTTGATGTCGATCGGAGACTCCGCGTAGCGTTCCAACGAAGCCGCCAGGAGGGCGATCTGCCAACTGTGCTCGGCGGGATTCTCATACCGGCTGTCGAGGCCCAGCGGACGGACTTTGCGCGTGACGCTCTTGAGCTTGTCGAGCTCCAGGATGAAATCGATGATCTGCTGCATCGGGCTGGTCCTCACTTCGGGATGCGGTCCCACGGCTCCGGATCGCGCCAGGTCTCCTGCCCTTCCAACAGGGTGAGCAGGACGCGGATCCTGGCGATCTCGGCAGCGGGGACGGTGAACGGGTCGCGGTCGAGGACGATGAGGTCGGCGGCTTTGCCGGGCTCGATGGTGCCGGTGGCGGTCTCTTCGAAGTTGGCGAAGGCGCCGTTCCGTGTGAAGCAGGCGAGCATGGCGTCACGGTCGACGAGCTCATCCGGCAACCAGGCGGGACCGGAGCCGGCGGCCGGATCGCGGCGGGTGACGCCGACCTGGATGGCGTCGAGCGGGTTGAGCGAGGTGACCGGCCAGTCGCTGCCGCAGGCGAGCACGGCGCCGGTGCGGGCGACGCTGCCGAGCGGATAGAGCCAGCGCGAGCGCTCCGGGCCGAGGACGGGGACGGTGAGGTCCTTGATGTAGGAGTCCTCAATTGCCCAGAACGCCTGGAAATTGGCGATCACGCCCAGACTCCGGAAGCGCGGGATGTCCTGCGGATCGATCAGCTCCAGGTGGGCGATCTGATGCCGGGAGTCGCGCCGGCCGTTGGCGGCGATGGCCTTTTCGAAGGCGTCGAGGGACAGGCGCACGGCGCGGTCGCCGATGGCGTGGATGTGGACCTGGAAGCCTTCACGGTCGAGCGCCGCGACCATGGGGTCGAGGGTCTCTGGCTCCCAATTGACCGGTCCGCGGTTGCCCGGCGTGTCGAGATAAGGTTCCAGCAGCGCCGCGGTATGCGACTCGATCACGCCGTCGACGAAGAGCTTCGCGGCGAGGACGCGCAATCGGTGTCCGTGGATGTCTCGGCGCAACGCCACGAGCCGCGGGAGATCCGCCAGGCCCTTGTCGGCGTCGACGCGCAGCGCGGCCACGGTGCGCACGGTCAGCTCGCCGAGCCGGTCCAGTTCTTCGTAGGCGCGCAGATCCTTCTCGCTGACCGCGGCGTCCTGGATCGAGGTGATGCCGAGGCGCGCCGCTTCCCGCAGGCCGCGGCGGAGCCCTTCCAGATAGTCCTTCCCAGTGCGTGCCGGTATGACCCGGGAGACGAGTCCGACCGCGGCCTCGCGCAGCGTGCCCAAGGGCTCGCCGTCCGCGTCGCGCTCGATGCGGCCACGCGGCGGATCGGGCGTCTCCCGCGTGATACCGGCGAGCGCGAGGGCGCGCGAATTGGCCCACGCGGAGTGACCGTCGGCGCCCATCAGGAGCGCGGGCCGGTCCGGGACGGCGGAATCGAGAAGAGACTTGTGCGGATTGGCGGCCGGGAAGACAGGCAGCTCCCAGCCACTACCGCGCAGCCAATCCGAGCTCGATCCCTGCTCAACGCACCGCCGCACGGCGGCCATCACCTGATCCTGGGTCGCCAGCCCTGACAGCCGGCACTCGCTCAAGGCGATGCCGCCTTCCACCAGATGGACGTGGGAATCGTGAAAGCCGGGCAGCAGAGCCCGGCCGCGGAGATCGATCACCTGGGTGCGCGGGCCGATCCATCGGGAGAGGCCGCTCTCGGAGCCGGCGTAGACGATGCGGCCTTGCGCGACGGCCACGGAAGCGACCTTCGGCTCGGCTCTGGCCATCGTGTACACCGGCCCGTTGCGGAACACCAGCTCCGCCGGCCGCTGCGATGCGCAGGCGGCCAGTGCCGGGAGCAGGAGCCAGGGGAGGAAAATCTTGCGCATCACGACTGGATCGGAAGCCTAGCATCGATGCCAGGCTCCGCACGACGCGTCCCGGCCGGTTTACACCGCTCGCCGGCGCCTCGCGCTGAGCGCGACGAGGCCGAACGAGACCAGAAGGCCGGCCAGGACGATCATTGCCCACCCCGAGAGCGTGGGAACCTGCACGACGGAACCCAGCCCCGGCAAGCCGGGACCGCCGCTGCAGACGGTGACCTGGTTGTTGTCCAGGGTCACGGCACCATTGCGCGCCAGGACTCTTCCCGAAACGTTGGAGCTGGTATTCAGGGTGATGCTGGAGAGCGCGACGATACTGCCCGCCAGCGTGGTGCCGGTGCCCAGGGTCGCGGAGCTGCCGACCTGCCAGAACACTCCGCAGCTCGAGGCGCCGTTGGTCAGCAGGACGGACGAGGCGCTCGCGGTGGTGAGCGAGCTCCCCATCTTGAAAATGAAGGTGGCATTGGGGTTGCCCTGACCGTCGAGGGTGAGCGTCCCGGTCAACTGGGCGGAGGTCGAATAGCAGTAGACGCCCGGCGTGAGCGTCTTTCCCCCGAGATCCTGCCCGCTCAAGTCGGCGTTGCACGGCGCGCTCGCCAGATTGTTGTAGACCGTCGTGAGGTCGGTCTGCGCCTGCGCGGCTGCCGTGTCGGCGGAGTGGATCGACCCGCCGACCACGCTCCCGGGCGGGAAGCCGGTGACCGAGCTCCCCGGGCTGACGCCCAGATTCCCGGTGACGATCGTCGGCGTGCTGGTATTGGTCACCGTCGAGCCTCCCAGAACCGCAAAGGAGCTCAACGGCTGGGCCACGGCAGAGGAGGAGACGCCGCCAAGGAGCAGGGCGAATCCGAAGGGCAGGACGGCCAATGACTTGCGGTTCATGCGGAACCTTTCGTACGCACGAGCAGGACTCCACCGGCCACGATCGCGGCAACACCGGCCCATATCGGAATATTGACCGTTTTCTTTTCCTTGACCGCCAGCTCGAAGGGGCCGATTTTGGCCTGGTGGGTTGTCTGGGTATAGGTGATACCGCCGTACACCAGCCCAATAATTCCGGCGGCGAGCAAAAGAATTGCCACGATCTTGAGTGCACTCATCTTAGCCTCTTTTCCTAGGATCCGGGCCTACGACTTGATCTTGCCGACGACCAGCTCGTTGTTCACATTGCTGACGCCCTTGGTGGCGCGCGCAATACGCTCGGCGTCGCTCTTGATGGCTCCGGAGCTGACGCGGCCGATCAGCGTGACGACGCCCTGCGACGAGCTCACGTCGATGTCCCCGGCCTTGATCTCGGAGTTGGCGATGAGCTTCGACTTGACCTTCGAGCTGATCATCACGTCATCGACCCAATTGCCGACCGTCCGCTCTCCGGTGGTGAGATCGTTCACCACGCCGTGCACGCCTTCCGTGCGCCATGCGACGCGCCCGGCTTCGCGGCGGGCGTCCTCCGTGTCCACCACACCGGTCAGGTAGACGACACCTTCCCGCGTCTCGACGTCCACCTGACGCGCCTTCACTTTCTCACTGGCCTCCAGCGAGGCATGGACCACCGAGGTGATTCCCGAGTCTGTGTTCCGCGTGTTCTTGGGCACCATGGAGGAGGCACAACCGGTCAGCGCCAGCGCGCCGAGACCGAGGAGGGAGCCGGCGACCACAACAATGATTTTCTTCATGAGAGACCAACCTTTTCTTGAAAAGCACGAATCTGGAGAGAGGTGGGCGGCGGGGAGATGATCGGCATCTCTTACATGTAATTTATGCCGATGATCCGGCCGCTTTCAGAATGCCCGGATACATGTGGGCGGCTGCGAGCGAGCCCCGATCGGTCGACCCAGTACGGGCGAAGTGTTGTCTCGAGGCTGGCGATAACCGCAATTTTTCAGGATCTGCAAAACTCGTGCCCAAACTGGGGAGGCACGCCCCCCACTTGCGCCGCGCAACGCCTTGTTCCACACTGCGGCCCAAGCATGAACGGCATCGGCGACAGCCCTCCCCGCCCGGACGGCATGGCCAAGGTCTCTGGCGCGGCGCGGTATGCGGACGACATCGAGCTGCCCGGCGAGTGGTTCGGCGCGACGCTGCGGAGCCCGCACGCGCATGCCCGCATCCGCTCGCTGCGCTGGCATCCCGAGCGGGCTCCGGCCGGCGCGGTGTGTGTGACCGCCGCCGATCTTCCGGGTCCCAACGGCGTGCAGCTCCTCGACGATTCGTGGCCGATCCTCGCGGACGGCGTGGTCCGGCACGTGGCGGAGCCGGTCGCGCTGGTGGCGGCGCCCACCCGGCTGGCGGCGCGGCAGGCTAGTGCGGCGTTCGAGGTGGAGTACGAGCCTCTCCCGGCGGTGCTCACCATGGACGAGGCCGAGGACTTGCCCCCTCTGTATGAGCTGGGCATGGAAACCGGTGACGTCGAAGCGGCTTTCGCGGCGGCGCACACGGTGACCGCGGGAGAGGCCCGCACCGGACATCAGGAGCACATCTATATTGAATGCAACGGGATGACCGCCTGGTTCGACGAAGGCGGGACGGTCCACGCTCTCGGCTCCATGCAGTGCCCCTACTACGTGCACAAGGCGTTGGTGCATGCGTTCGATCTGCCGGAGGAGCGCGTTCGGGTGCGGGCGTCTGCGGTCGGCGGCGGCTTCGGCGGCAAGGAGGATTTTCCGAGCGCGCTGGCGATCCATGCGGCCCTCCTCGCCCGCGCCTCGGGCCGGCCGGTGAAGATGATCTACGACCGCCATGAGGACATCATCGGCACCTCGAAGCGGCATCCGGCGGTGATCCGCACGCGGACCGGGGTCGACGCCGAGGGACGGCTGCTCGCGCTGGACATCGAGATCCGGATGGACGGCGGCGCCTATACGACGCTCTCGCCGGTGGTGCTCTCGCGCGCCATCCTCCATTCGTTCGGGCCGTACCGCTGCGGCGCGGTGCGCATCCGCGGCAAGGTGGTGCGCACGCACACGGCGCCGAACAGCGCCTTCCGCGGCTTCGGCGCGCCGCAGGTGCAATTCGCGATGGAGCGCCAGATGGACCGCATCGGCCGCGCTCTCGGGCTCGATCCCTATGAGCTCCGGGAGCGCAACGTGGTCGAGCCCGGCGACAAGCTGCCGACCGGCCAGGTGCTCGACGCCTCGACCTCGGCACGGCTCTGCCTGGAGGAGGCGGAGCGGCGGACCGGCTTCCGGGCGCGCTGGCGGGAGCTCGAAGCGGCGCGGGCGCAGGCGAAGGACGGCGAGGTGGTGCAGGGGATCGGCCTGGCACTCTACTTCCATGGCGCCGGCTTCACCGGCAACGGCGAACGGCGGATGCGTTCGCCGGTGACCGCGCGGCTGCTCGACGACGGCCGGATCGAGATCGCGACGGCGATGACCGACATGGGCCAGGGGTGCGCCGCGGTCTTTCCGCAGATGGCCGCCGCCGCGGCCGGCGTCGGCGTCGAGGATCTCGTCTTCACCGAGCCGGACACCGCCGACGTGCCCGATTCCGGTCCCACCGTCGCCTCGCGGACGACGATGATCGTGGGCGGCGTGCTCGTCCGCGCGGTGGAGCAGATCCGCGACCGCGTGCTCGCCGCGGCGACACCCGGCGAAGGTTTTCGGGATACGGCGCGGCGGCTTCGCGCGGAGGGTCCGGTCGAGGTCACCCTCCGCCACGAGCCGCCGGAGTGGCAGACGTTCGACGAGTCGACCTACCGCGGCGCCGCCTATCCGACCTACGCCTGGGGCGCCGACGTGGCCGAGGTCGAGGTCGATCCCGACACCCTGGCGGTGCGGCCGGTGCGGGTCACCGCGGTCTGCGAGGTCGGCCGCGCCATCCATCCCACCCTGTGCGCCGGCCAGATCGAAGGCGGCACGCTGCAAGCCGTGGGCTGGGCGCTCCTGGAGGAGATCAAGCTCAAGGACGGCCGCTATCTGAACGACCGGCTGGCGACCTACATCATCCCCACGATCCGCGACAGCCCGCGGATCGACGTCCATCTCCTGGAGAGCCGCTGGGAGGGCGGACCGTTCGGCGCCAAGGGGGTCGGCGAGCTGCCGATGGACGGCGGCGCGCCGGCCATCCTCCAGGCGATCGAAAACGCGACCGGGCTCGTGCCGAACGAGGTGCCGGCCACGCCGGAGCGGCTGTGGGCCCTCGGAGCCCTCACCCCCGGCCCGGGAGAGGGGAGTGAAGAGCTTCACAACCGCGGGAGCCATCTGTGATGGGTACAGACTTCGAGGTCAACGGACGCGCGGTGACGGTCGACGGGCATCCCATGGACCGCCTTCTCGACGTGCTCCGCGGCACGCTCACCCTGACCGGCACCAAGGAAGGGTGCGGCGAAGGCGAGTGCGGCGCCTGCACGGTGCTGCTCGACGGCGAGCCGGTGCTCTCCTGCCTGGTGCCGCTCTTCCAGTGCGCCGGGCGAAAGGTCGAAACGGTCGAGGCGATGGCGAACGGACCGCACCGCGATCTGCTGGAGCGTTTCGTCGCCGCGGGCGGCGTGCAGTGCGGCGCGTGCACGCCGGGGATCGTGGTCACCGCCTGCGCGCTGCTGGACGAGAACCCGGCGCCGGACCGCGACGCGGCGCGGCGCGCCTTGGCCGGCAACCTCTGCCGCTGCACCGGGTACGAGGGAATCCTGCGCGCGCTCTGCGGAGAGACCGGCCGGTGAAGGCCCTCCGTCCGCGCTCGCTGGACGAAGCGGTCCGCCATCTGGCGGACGATCCGGCGCTCGTCCTCACCGCCGGCTGCACCGACCTGATGGTCCGTCCGCCCGAGGTGCTCCAACAGATAGACCGGGTGATGGATCTGCTCGCGATCCCCGAGCTGCGAGGGATTCGTGCCGTGGACGGCGGCCTGGAGATCGGCGCCACCATGACCTTTGACGAGATCCGCCGGTCGTCCCACATCCGCACCCTCTTCCCGGCCCTCGCCGACGCCGCCGGCCAGATCGGCGGCTGGCAGATCCAGAACCGCGCCACCCTGGGCGGCAACATGGCGAACGCCAGCCCCGCGGGCGATTCGCTCCCGGTGCTCCTCGCCCTCGACGCCGTCGTCCTCGCCGCGGGAATCCACGGCCTCCGCGAGATCCCCTACAGCCTCTTTCATACCGGCTACCGCAAGACCGCCCTGGAGCCGGGAGAGATCGTGGCGCGCGTCCGTCTCCCCAAGCCGCTGCCGGGCATGGTCCAGGCATTCCGCAAAGTCGGCACCCGCGAAGCGCAGGCGATCAGCAAAGTCGTCGTCGCCCTCGCCGCCCGTCTCGAAGACGGCCGCATCGCCGACCTCCGCCTCGCTGCCGGCAGCGTCGCCGCCACCCCGGTCCGCCTCCGCGCCGCCGAAGAGTCCATCCGCCGCCAACCTCCCACCCCCGAAGCCGCCGACCGCGCCGGACGCGCCGCCGCGGACGCCGTCACCCCGATCGACGACGTGCGCTCGACGGCGGACTACCGGCGGTTTGCGTTGGAGAGGGTGGTGCGGCGGATGGTGCTCGGGCTGCAACGCGGCGACGACGATACAATCAGATGATGCCCACGACCCTCTCCTCCGACTCGCTTCGTCCGACCCTCGACCGCCTGCGCATCGCCAATCAAGAATTCTCTCGTTGCTATCCCGGCGATTCCGGGAAACGGCAGCCGGTGCATACCGTGTACGGCGGGGCGCACCTGTTCAAGGCGGACGGCGCGGCCAGGCTCGGGGCTCTCGCAGTCAAGGCACTGGAGGAGTACGCGCCGACGGCGGCGGATCTCGGCGCGGCTCTCGGGCTTTCCGATGAGCTGGCCGGGGCGGTCCGCGAGCGGGTGGCGGCGAAGCTGCGGCGCGAGCCGGTGGAGGATTTCCGGGCCGATTTCGAGGACGGCTACGGCAACCGGCCGGACGCCGAGGAGGACGGCCACGCCGAGTCCGTCGCCGCGGAGATGGCGGCGGGCTGCAAGGCCGGCACGCTGCCGCCGTTCATCGGCATCCGCATCAAGCCGTTCACCGAGGAGCTGCGGGAGCGGTCGATCCGTACGCTCGATCTCTTCGTGACCACGCTCGTCCGGGAGACCGGCGGCCGGCTGCCGGACAACTTCGTGGTGACCTTTCCCAAGGTGACGATCCCGGAGCAGGTGGCAGCGCTGGCGGACGTCTTCGATCTCCTGGAGCCGGCGCTCGGTCTGCCGGCGGGATCGCTGCGGCTGGAGATCATGATCGAGACGACCGGATCGATCCTCGGGCCGTCGGGCAGCTCTCCCCTGCCGCTCCTCGCCGCGGCGGCGCGCGGCCGGTGCGTGGCGGCGCACTTCGGGGTCTAAGACTACACGGCGGCCTGCGACATCACGGCGGCGCAGCAGCGGATGGATCATCCGGCCTGCGATTTCGCGCGCGAGATGATGAAGGTGGCCTTCGCCGGGACCGGACTCTGGCTCTCCGACGGCGCCACCAACGTGCTGCCGGTACCGCCGCATCGCCTGTCGCCGGACGGCCCGCCGCTCACCGCGGCGCAGAAGGCGGAGAATCGCGCCGCGGTCCACCGCGCCTGGCGCGTCCACGCCGATCACGCGCGCGCCTCGCTGGTCAACGGCTACTACCAGGGCTGGGACCTCCACCCTTACCAGCTCGTGCCGCGCTTCGCGACCGTCTACGCCTTCTTCCTGGAGGGCCTCGACGCCGCCTCGGACCGCCTGCGCAACTTCGTGCAGAAAGCCGCCCAGGCCACCATGGTCGGCGAGGTGTTCGACGACGCGGCGACCGGCCAGGGGCTGCTCAACTATTTCCTGCGCTCGCTGAGCTGCGGCGCGATCACCGAGGAGGAAGCCCTGGAGAGATCGGGGCTGACCCTCGACGAGCTGCACAGCCGCTCGTTCGTGAAGATTTTGGCAGGGCGTCGGGGGTAGGGGTTTTACCCCCGCCGCAACGTCGCCTCGATCAACCCGTAGGGCTCCGTCGTCGCCACGAAGATTTCGTTGCGGTTGTCTCCCCCGAACGGCGTGAGGTCGACCGGCAGGTGGTGCCGGTTGGGCATGGCGAGGTGGATCTCTTCGACGTCCAGAGTTTCGAGGACGGCTTCGCCCATGGCGTAGAGGGTGTGCTGCACGGAGCGGCTGTCGTGCTCCGCGAAGGTTTCGAGGAGGACGCGGCGGACGTCGCTCCACAGCCGGCCGAAGGAGACGAAGGGTCGCGAGTAGCGCCAGGTGGCTCGCAGGGCGGTGGCGAGCAGGCGGTCGCCGGTCTCCTTGAGCGTCGTCCAGCGGTCGCGCGGGAAGCCTTCGAAGGCGGATCTGGCGGTTTTCATCACCACCAGGTCTTCGAGACCGGCGAGGACGCGCACGGTATCGGCGCTGCGTGTCACCACGGCGGTGCGGCGCTCGCTGCCGGCGCGGCGGAAGGCGTGCGGATGCGGTTGGCTCTCAACGCCCGCCGTCTCGATGCGTTCCCAGAGATGCTCGGTCAGCTCGACGCGTGCGCTCGCGATCTGCGGGTAGGTCTTGACCAGATGGTCGGTGAGCGCCAGGCCGAAGTCTTCGATGTCGTCGAACGGGTGCTCGGCGGCCAGTGCGTAGACGGTGTTCTTCATCGTGTCGGTCGCCACGACGCCGGTGTTGTCGCCTTGCGTGTACGCGGCGGCAAAGTCGCCTTCCAGGCGGATGGCGACGGTGACGTCTTTCAGCTCGTGGCGGTCCGGACCCCGGCGCACGGTGACCAGGCGGACCTCGGATTTGCCGTAGCTGTTCGCGGTGACTGTGACGGGCATGGGTCAGCTCCCCCGGTAGGTCGAGTAGCCGTAGGGGCTCAGCAGGAGCGGCACGTGGTAGTGCTGCCCCGCGTCCCGCACGTCGAAGACGATGGCGGCTTCGGGATAGAACCCTTCGATCTCCTGGTCGCGGAACCAGGCGCCGATCGCGAAGGTGATCCGGTAGGTGCCGGGGACGAGGGCGGTGCCCGCGGGCAGCAACGGGCGGACGCGGCCGTCGCCGTCGGTCACCGCGCGGGCGAGCTCGCGCCAGGTATTCCCGTCGGCGCCACTGCGGATCTCCAGAGTCTCCAGAACGACGGGGACGCCGGACGCCGGCTTGCCGCGAGCGGTATCGAGAACGTGGGTGGTGATGCCGTGCATGGCGGGGGCCTCCAGGACCGGCTCTGCCACCTCCGCCGCCAGCTTCTCCAGGCGGAGGCGGGTAATCTTGCGCTGCTCCTCGGCGGCGATGCGCAGCTCGGTGTCCGCATCGTTGCCGAGCCGTTGCCGCAGGAGAGCCAGCATCTCCTCCGCTGTCTTGCCGCTGGCGCAGACGATGAAGATGTGCCCGAAGCGTTGATCGTAGATGCGGTTGGCTTCCGCCAGCTCGGCGCGGACCGCGGCGTCCGCAGCGGCGGCGCCGGACTGCTCGTCCGCGGACCAGCGGCGGAAGCGCTCCTCTCCATCCTTCCTGGTCTCGCCGATCCGCGGGTGGGCTGCGAAGGCTTCACGCCAGTCCGCGGGAGCCAGGCTTTCCCAGACGCGGTCGGCCGTCTCCAGGAGGCCGGCGACGTCCGAGTAGGGACGCCGGGACTCCATCCAGCGCGCCCAGGCCCGCGAGCCGCAGCAGGCCAGGAAGGCCGCTTCGGCCTCCGCCGGTGGCAGGACGTTCAGCGAATTGATGCTCACCCGGCGGCCTCGGCGAGCCTCCCGAAGAGGCGCAGACGGGCGACGCCGCCGTCCGGGAAGATGCTGAGCCGCACATGGGTGAACGGGCCGCCGGCCTCCAAGTCGTCGAAAAGATGCCGGGTGTGGGGCCGCAGAGCGGTGCGCGGCAGGATCTCCCGCCAGCGCACAGGATCGGACAGATCGGCGAGCGTGGCAGCGACCGCATCGGTCGCGTCGCAGGCCTCCAGGATGCAGCTCCCGGGGGCGTTCCCCTTGAAATGCGAGGTGTCCACCTCGACGCGCTCGAGCCGGCCGCGGTGCCCGAGTTGGACGATCGCCCAGTCGTGCCCCGGCCCGCGGCGGCGTTTGGTCTCCCAGCCGTCGTGCATGCCGAGCGACGGCCCGGGAAGGATCAGGTTGTGCCGGTTGCCGAAGAACATGTCGCTGCACGCGAGCACGATGCCGCCGTTCTCCACTCCCGCGAGGTCGATCTCGCCGCGCCGGGCGAGGCGCCGCCAGTCGGGCATCACCTCGCCGTGCACGCGCAGACGGGCGACGCCGCCGTCCGGGTGGATGTTGAGGCGCAGATGGGTGATCCGGCCGACCTCCTCCGTGATCGGGAAGACGTTGCGGCTGTCACCCTGGAGCTTCGCAAGCGGCAGGATCTCGATCCACGAGACACCCTCCAGCTCCGCGGGCGCCGGATGGCCGTCGACGGTGCAGGCGTCGAGCGAGCAGGAGTCGGGATAGTTGCCGCGGAAATGGCGGGTGTCGACCACCACGCCGCGCGGAATGCCGGGGAGGCCGAGACGGACGACGGCCCAGTCGTGGCCCGGATCCCGGCGCCGCCGGGTCTCCCAGCCGTCCATCCACTTGCCGACGTCGGTGTACTTGCCTTCGAGGAACACCGGCTCCGCGGCCTTGAGGAGGTTCTCCTTCGGGGCGAAGAATTCGTCGTTCGCCGCCAGCACGGCGCCGCCCAGTCTCTCGGCGGCCAGATCGGTGAGATCGGCGAAGTCGGACATCTGCCGGCCCATCTATCGGGTTATCGGGCACCCCGCGCTTCGCGGTGGAGCAGCGGACGGCCGATCGGGCGGTCGAGCAGGGCGCCGTCGTCGAACACCGTTTCGCCGCGCAGGAGGGTGCAGCGGATGACGCCGAACGGGGTCCGTCCGGCATAGGGGGTGAGCTTGTGGCGGTGCTGGAGAGCGTTGGGCTGGATCGTCCACCGCACCTCCGGCTCCCAGATCACCAGGTCGGCGTCGCGGCCGGCGACGATGGCGCCCTTGCGATCGGAGATCCCGGCGAGGCGCGCCGGCGCGCCGCACATCCAGTTCGCGACGTCGGTCACCGAGAAGCCGCGCTCGCGGGCGGCGGACCACACCGCCGGCAGGGTGACCTGCAACGAGGAGACACCGCCCCAGGCGGCGCGGAAGTCGCCACGCGGATCTTCGGTGTCGAGCCCCTTGAGCGCCGGCGGGCACGGCGAGTGGTCCGAGGCGATGAGGTCGATGTCGTGCGTCCGCAATCCTTCCCAGAGCCCCTCGCGGTCCGCCCGCGTCCGGATCGGCGGCGCGCACTTGAAGGGGACCGCACCGTCCGGGATCTCCTCGGCGCAGAAGGTCAGATAGTGGGGGGCCGTCTCCGCTGTCACATGCACTCCTTCGGCGCGGGCCTCCCGCAACGGCCGCAGCGACGCCGCGGCGGACAGGTGGACGATGTGCACCCGGCACTTCGTCTCCCGCGACAGCTTGATCATCCGCTCGACGGCTTCGACCTCCGCCACCTCCGGCCGCGCGCGCAGCCAGCGGCTGTACTCCCGCAGCTCCACCGGACCGGCACCGTCCCACGCTGAAGAGGCCGCTTCCTCGATCGCGTCCGGCATCTCGGCATGGACCAGGAGCACGCCGCCGCGCCGTGCGATCTCGACCATCGCCGCCCGCATGTCCGCCTCGCCGACGCCGGGGAACTCGTCGACGCCGGACGGCAGCATGAACGCCTTGAAGCCGAGGACACCGTCGGCGAGCATGCCGGAGATCTCGGCGCCGTCGCGCGCATTGGCCGGGACGATGCCGCCCCAGAACCCGACATCTATATGGGACTGTGTCTCGGCCGCCATGATCTTCTCGAGCAGGGCCGCCCGCGAGGTCGTGGCGGGGATGCTGTTGAGCGGCATGTCGACGATCGTGGTCACGCCTCCCGCCGCAGCGGCCCGGGTGGCGAAGGCGAACCCCTCCCAGTCGGTGCGCCCCGGCTCGTTGGCATGGACATGGGTGTCGACGACGCCCGGCATGACCACGGAGGTGCCGCCCTCGATGACGTGAGAGCCTTTCGGCACCTCGTCATAGGGCGCCACACGGTCGATGCGGCCGCCACGGATGTGGATGGCGGCCGGACGCACCCCCTCGGGGGTGACGACCCGGCGGCCACGGACGATGAGATCGGGACGAATCATGGTTGGCATGGAACATACCACCGTTCCGGGCCGGCCGCCGTAACGGCATTCTGCACAGAGGCTCCCTTCGGATCTAAGATGACGGCATGACGCGACACGGCGGCCTGAGCCCAGATCCCCCTCTGCTCCTGCGGGGTGGCACCGTTCTGACCCTGGACGCGGAGGCGACCGTGCTCCGCGGCGCGGACCTGCTCATCACCGGAGGAACGATCACCGCGGTGGGCCGCACCTCCGACCGTGCCGCCCTGCCGCCGGAAGCGCTGGAGGCGCGCGTCCTCGACGTCACCGGCTGCTTCGTGCTGCCGGGACTGATCCAGGGGCATCTCCATCTCGGCCAGACGTTCTTCCGCGCTCTCGGCGAGGGGCGCCGGCTCCTCGCCTGGCTGCGCGAGCGGATCTGGCCGCTCGAAGCGGCGCACGACGACGAGAGCGCCTACTGGTGCGGTCTGCTGGGCGCCGCCGAGTGCCTCCTGGGCGGCACCACGACCATCCAGGACATCGGCATCGGCCCCGGCGCGCCCGGCCTGCTCCGCGCCATCGCCGACTCCGGCCTGCGCGCCTTCGCCGGCCCGTGCCTGATGGACAGCGGCGACGGCCTGCCGGCCCTGATGCGCGGCGAGACCGGCGGCGTCCTCGCCGCCGCCGAGGCGCTGGGGGACCGCTTCGAGCGCGACGGGCACGGCCGTCTGCGCGCCGTGCTCAATCCCCGCTTCATCCTCACCTGCTCCGATCCGCTCTGGGAGGGGATCCGTGACCTGGCAGAGCGCCGCGGCTGGCCGGTCCACACCCATGCGCTGGAGCAGCAGGACGAAACGGTGGCGGTGCGGGAGATCAAGAACGGGCGCGACGAGATCCAGTACTTCGCCGACCAGGGGGTGCTGTCCACCGACCTCCGCCTGGCGCACGGCGTCTGGCTCACCGCCGGACACCTGGAGCACGTCCAGGGGAACCGCTTCAGCGTCGTCCACTGCCCCAGCTCCAACCTGAAGCTCGGCTCCGGAATCGCCGACATCCTCGCCATCCGCCGCGCCGGCGTGCCGGTGGGGATCGGCACCGACGGCGCCGCGTGCAGCAACCAGCTCGACAACTTCGCCGAGCTCCGCCTGGCGGCCCTGCTGCAGAAGGTCAAACACGGCCCCGACGCTTTTTCCGGCCTCGACGCCCTCCGCCTCGCCACCAGCGAAGGCGCCCAGGCCCTCGGCCTCCACGAGACCGGCACGATCGAGACCGGCAAGGCCGCCGACCTCGTCGTGCTGGCAGCCGCCGGCCATCCCGAGCTCTGGGGCGCTCCGGAAGCCGACCCGCACGACCTCATCGCGTTCGGAGCGAGCCGCGCCGCCGTGCGTCACGTGATCGTGGACGGTCAGATCCTGGTGGAGGATGGACGGCTCACCCGGCTGGATGCCGCGGAGATCTTCCGCGAGTCCGGCCGCTGCCTGCGCGATCTGATCCGGCGTTCCGGGGTGGCCCTGTAGGTGGGATCACTGAGGCGGGAGACCAGGGTACCGCCTCCCCAGCCTGAGGAACCAAACCCGGGAGACGGTGGTGAAGAGACGACAACGAAGGCTGAAACCTGGTGGCGCTTGGAAAGCAGGCCAAGCGCCGGATCGAAACCAGCCCGGAGGCGGCAAAAAGCACCCGGCTGCACATCGCGACTGACATGATCAAACGACAAAAATCAAAAATCCCTCGAAACACTGCGAAGTCGCCGACTACTCTGTGTACCCTCGGCTGACGTGACTATGCCAGAGGAGTGTTACGGAGAGTATTACGGATCTTGCGTTCAAGCATAAATACAGAGGAACGCCTCTCCGCGCTCCAGATCGTCCAAAGAGAACCAGGAAGTCAGTTGCAACTGACAACCATCCCTGGTAGGCTTTCTCCATGGACGCCAGAAACCCGCTCCCGATCCTGACTGAAACCTCCGACCCGGCGCTCGAACGGGACGCGAAGGCTTTGTACGGAGCGCTGTCCGATCTCATCCGGGTCTATCAGTTCCGGGACCGCGACCGCATCTGCTGCCACGACGTGTCGGTCAGCCAGTGCTATGCGCTGGAGGCGCTGGTGCGGCAGGGGGGGATGACGCTCAACGATCTGGCGGCCCATCTGTACCTCGACAAGAGCACTGCCAGCCGGGTGATTGACTCCCTGGAGCGCAAGGGCTACGTGGCGCGGACGCCGCATCCGTCCGACGGCAGGTCTTTGCTGCTGGAGCCGACCCCCCCCGGCCGGGAGCTGCACCAGCGTATCGAAATGGACATCGTGGCCGAGGAGAAAGCGCTCCTCGCGGACTTCGATCCCGAGATCCGGCAGGCCATGGCGAACCTCATCGCCCGCCTCGCCAGGGCGGCCGCCGCACGTGTCGAAACCGGTGGCGGAAGCTGCTGCCGCGTCTGAAGACATGAGCCGGCCCTTTTTTTAAACCCATGTAGTTGCAACTAACAACCAGAAAGGACCCTGTCATGACCACCACCACCGTTCCCGAGCAGAGCGTCAAAGAGATCGTCCGTGCCCGTTATGGCGAGGCCGCGCGGAGCGTCCAGAGCCAGAAAGCCGCCTCCTGTTGTGGCAGCGACTGCTGTGCCACGGACAGCGCGGACCCGATCAGCGTCGGGCTCTATGACGAGAGCGAGAAGGCCGGCCTGCCCGCCGAAGCCATCCTCGCCTCCCTGGGCTGTGGCAATCCGACCGCGCTCGCGGAGCTGCGGCCCGGCGAGGTCGTGCTCGACCTCGGCTCGGGCGGCGGCATCGACGTCCTGCTCTCCGCCCGCCGGGTCGGCGCCACGGGCAAGGCCTACGGCCTGGACATGACCGATGAGATGCTGGCGCTGGCGCGTGAGAACCAGCGCAAGGCGGGTGTCGAGAACGTCGAATTCCTCAAGGGGGAGATCGAGGCGATCCCGCTCCCCGGCGACGCGGTGGACGTGATCATCTCCAACTGCGTCATCAACCTCTCCGCCGACAAGCCGGCGGCGCTGCGCGAGGCCTTCCGTGTCCTCCGGCCGGGCGGCCGTTTCGCGGTGTCGGACATCGTGCTGCGCGGCGAGCTTCCGGAGGAGGCGCAGCGCAGCCTGGCCCTGTGGACCGGCTGCGTCGCCGGAGCGCTCTCGGAGCCGGAGTACCGCGCTCTCCTCGCCGCGGCCGGCTTCACCGACGTCACGGTCGAGCCGACGCGCATCTACCACGCCGAAGACGCCCGCGGCATTCTTTCTGCCGCCGGGGCTGATGCAGGCGTCGATCCGGCAATGGCCGATGCGATGGACGGCCTGGTGATGAGCGCGTTCGTGCGGGCGGCGAAGCCGCGAGGGTGAGGATCTCCGCGAGGCGCGGGGGCGGCGGGGCCGCCGCCCCCGAAGCCCTGCTACTGGAGGCCGCCCTCGGCCGCCTTGAGACTGGGGAGCGGCGGCTCGCAGGTGTTGCCGCACGAATTGATGAAGCAGCTCTGGACGCAGGAGTCGTTCGGGGCGCTCGTCCGGCTCGAGACCAGGTCGCGCAGGGTTTCGCGGTTGAGCGCCAGCTTCACCTTCGTCTTCTTCTTCTTCATGGTTTCCTCCTCCAGATCAGGGTTGAGGCGGTGAGTATCTCACGGCCCCTCCCTCCCGCTTCAACTGAACGTGCTGCAGGTGCCGGAGTAGTGGGTCTCCGTCGGATCTCCGCCCACGTGCGTCGAGTAGTAGGTGATGTAGCACCTGCGGTTGATGTAGGAGCCGTTGCTGAGGTGAAAGGTGAGGGTCACGCGCGGGTAGTAAAAGCCCGCTCCACAGCAGGGCGTATAGGTGTGGGTCTCATTCTGCAGGGTGTCGAACGTCGAGTCGCCAAAATCCCAGTAGTAGTCCAGGAGGTTGGGCACCGAAGCCGCGGAGAAGGTACACGTCTCGAGGTTGCAGTTCCAAGTGAAATAATAGTCCGTGGCCTGGGCGGTTTTGCACAGGAAAAGGGACAGGGCAGAGACGACAGTCGCGACGATGAGTCTTCTCATGAGACCTCCTTGAGGGGGGCTGCTTTTCAGTTGGCCTTCGAACCGCGAGTATCTCACGACCCTCCCCATCTGCTACTCTCTTCGGCCCGGAACAAAGGGTCCGGGACCGCTGTTATAGGACAATCCATGAATCAGCTCGACGGGCAGGTTTCGCGGCGGCGGACGTTCGCCATCATTTCGCATCCGGACGCGGGAAAGACGACGCTGACGGAGAAGCTCCTCCTCTTCGGCGGCGCCATCCAGCTCGCCGGGGCGGTCAAGGCACGCGGCGACGCGCGGCGCGCGCGGTCGGACTGGATGAAGGTCGAGCAGGAGCGCGGCATCTCGGTCACCGCCTCGGTGATGACGTTCGAATACGCCGGATGCACGTTCAACCTGCTCGACACTCCCGGCCACGAGGACTTCAGCGAGGACACCTACCGCACCCTCACCGCCGTCGACTCCGCCGTCATGGTGATCGACGCCGCGAAGGGGATCGAGACGCAGACCCGCAAGCTGTTCGAGGTCTGCCGCCTGCGCAACGTGCCGATCATCACCTTCATCAACAAGCTCGACCGCGAGGGGCGCGACCCGTTCGAGCTGATGAGCGAGATCGAGCAGGACCTGCAGCTCCACGTCACCCCGGCGTCGTGGCCGATCGGCATGGGGCAGAGCTTCCTCGGTTGCTACGACCTCTTCCGCGACCGCCTGATCCTCCTCGACCGCGTGCGGACGAACCGCATCCCCGAGGCCGGGGAGCACTGTGAGGGGCTGGACGATCCGAAGCTCGACCGGCTGCTCCCCGAGCGGGCCCTGGCCGAGCTCCGCGAGCAGGTGGAGATGGCGCGCGCCCTCTGCCCCGCCTTCTCGGTCCAGGAATACCGCGAGGGGCACATGACGCCGATCTTCTTCGGCAGCGCCGTGAACAACTTCGGCGTCCGCGAGCTGCTCGACGGCCTGGTCGAGCTGGCGCCGCCGCCGCGGCCGCAGAAGACCGAGACGCGCGAGGTCGATCCCGGCGAGGACCAGGTCAGCGGCTTCGTGTTCAAGATCCAGGCGAACATGGACCCCAAACACCGCGACCGGATCGCCTTCGTCCGCCTCTGCTCCGGCCGCTTCGAGCGCGGCATGAAGCTGCGCCACATCCGCTCCGGCAAGACGATGGCGATCCACAATCCGGTCCTCTTCATGGCACGCGACCGCGAGCTGGCGGAGGAGGCCTGGGCGGGCGACATCATCGGCATCCCGAACCACGGCGTGCTGCGCATCGGCGACGCGCTCACCGAAGGGGAGGACCTGCGCTTCACCGGCATCCCGAGCTTCGCGCCCGAGCTGCTCAAGAAAGTGCGCACGGAAGACCCGATGAAGGCCAAGCACCTCGGCCGCGCGCTGATGCAGCTCGCCGAGGAGGGCGCGGCGCAGACCTTCCGCCCCACCATCGGCAACGAGTGGATCGTCGGCGTCGCCGGCGCCCTCCAGTTCGACGTCCTCGCCGACCGGGTGCGCACGGAGTACAACATCGACGTCCATTTCGAAGGGACGAGCCTGTTCACCGCCCGCTGGGTGGAGACCGACGACGCCGTGCTGCTCAAGAAGTTCCTGAACGCCAACCAGGGCGCCCTGGCCGAAGACCACAACGGCTCGCCGGTCTTCCTGGCGCGCAACGCCTGGCACCTCAAGAAGACGACCGAGGACTGGCCAGCGGTCCGCTTCCTGAAGACGAAGGAGCAGGTGCAGTAAGGGGGGCAGAGCCTTACATCTTCTGTTTGGCGCGATAGGCCCGCATCACGACCAGGGCCGTATTGACCCGCTGCAGCTTGCGCTGCTTCTTCTGCATCTCGGCGTGATCGTCGAGGGTGGTCTGCTCGGCGCGCAGCTCGCGCAGCAGCCGGTCGAACTCCATGGTGAGCTGGTCGATGTCGGGGCGCGTGAACAGCTTGAAGGACCGCTCCGTGACGCTCAGGTACCCTTCGGAGACGTCCCGCGCCATGGCGTACGCGCTGCCACCTGGGAATGCCATATCTGAAGGATGATAGCAGGGATCAGGCTTCGAGCAGACCGTCGCGGTCGGCCGCGGCGTCAACGGGATTGACCGCGGCGGCGGGAACCGGCTCGTTGCGCAGGCCGGCGAGGAGGACCTCGACCGCCTGCTGCGTCCGGCGGGCGAGCACGGCGCGGTCCTCACGCCGGAGATCCGTGGTGGGGATCGGCTCACCGATCGCGACGAGCACCCGGCCCGGCCTCCCCTTGAGGCTGCCGCGCGGCAGCACGCGGCCGGTCCCTTCCAGCGCCACCGGCACCACCGGCACGCCGGCCTCGATCGCCGCGGCGAAGGCGGCGGTCTTGAAGCGCTGCACCCGGCCGTCCACGGCACGGGTCCCCTCGGGAAACGACAGCAGACACCACCCCTGCCGCAGGCACTCAGCCGCCGCTTCGACGCTGCGCACCGCATCCTTGCGGTCGTCGCGGTCGATCAGCACCATCCCCATGGCTTTCATGAACCAGCCGAGAAACGGCACCCGGCCGAGCTCTCGCTTGGCGACGAACAGCACCGGCACCGGCAGCGCGGCGAAGAGGGCCGGGATGTCGATCCACGACTGATGGTTGGCGGCGAAGAAGAAGGGCCGGGACGGGTCGAGGCTCTCGATGCCCACCGCGCCGAGGCGCACGAAGACCGCACGCAGGAGACCCGGAGCCCACACCCGGCGCGCCAGGGCAAGCCCCGGCCGCCGGGTCCGCGCCAGCGCGCTCGCGACCAGCGCGACGAGGATCCAGGAGGCGGTCCAGAGAGCGATGACGACACCCTGGACGGTGTTGAGCAACGGCCAGATCAGCTCCATGTCTCTCTATCATATCGGGAAACTGGAGCCGTGCGATGCCGCCTGCCGCTTCCTCTAGTGGACTCTCACCACCGCCGAAACCTGGGCGGAATTCGCCGATTCGCAGCCGGCGAAGGAGCGCACGACGTAGTAATAGCGCGCGCCGGGGGTGAGACCGATGTCGACGCCGGTCACGGCCGGCGCCGCCACCGTCGCGACCTTCGAATAGGGCCCGCCGCTCTTGGTGCCGCGGTAGAGGTGGTATTCGGTGGCTCCCGCGACCGCCTGCCAGGAGACCCGGATGCGGCCCGGATTCGGCGTGCTCGCGGTCACTCCAGCCGGCGCGGCCAACGGCTTGCACCCGCCGGCGTCGGTCAGCGCCGCGGTCCAGATCTCTTCACTCTGCCCGCTGCGGCGGTCGGTCCACACCGGGAAGAAGGTGCCGGCGTAGCCGGTCAGGCTGTTGTAGTCGCCGTACTGGTTGCCGAAGTCGGCGCCGCCGGAGGTCTCGTTGCTGGCCGCCGTGGTCACCTTGAACGGCGCGCTCCAGCTTACTCCGTCGTCGAAGGAGGACTGGTACCAGATGTTGGTCTGCTTGCGTGCCGGGTCGTTCACCGTGTCGTAATAGATGACGGCGATCGCTCCGGTGGCCTCGTCCACCACCAGCGCCTGGTTGAGCTGGTCGTTCTTCCCCGCCTGGTTGTTGAGCATCTTCTTCGCGCCCCAGGTGACGCCGCCGTCCGTCGAGCGGGCAAACCAGACCCGCATCTTGCAAGCCGAGGAGGCGTTGCTGCCAGGCTCGTTGCGCGGCAACGTGCAGCCGGTGGCGCCGGAGAGGTCGGTCCACGCGGCGTAGACCAGGTTCTTGGTGGCCGTCTTGTAGGCGCCCCCGGAGACGTAGATCAGCGCCCGCCGGTCGTTCTGCGCCGGCACGCCGATGTCGTAGCTGTCATACGTCGAGGCCACGGCCACCGGCTTGGTGTAGGAGTCGCCGCCATTGGTGGAGCGGACGACGAAGATCTTGCCGCTTCCGGTATCGGGCCAGAAGCCGAACACCACGCCGGCGCTGTTCGTCTTGACGTCGCCGCCGATGCCGGTGCCGGTGGTCTCGCCGGCGCTCACCCGCACCGGCGCCCCCCAGGCTCCGTTCTTCCGCCGCCGGGCGATGAACACCGGGTCGTCGTTGTGCCAGGTGGCGTAGAGCGAATCGCGGTACGGCGACGACGCGCTGTGATCGACCCAGAGGAGCGATTTGTCGGTCACGTCCTGGCTGCCCGACGGCGTGCTGTCGAACGACCAGGTGGCGCCGCCGTCCACCGACTTGTAGAGCCGCAGGCGCAGGGTGTCAGAGCCGATCACGCCGATGGTCAGCGACCACGCCGTGCCGTCGGACGTCCAGTCGACCGCCGGATCGGTGTGGAAGTCGTCCGCCGCGAGGAGCGGCAGCTCGGTGTGCCCCCAGGTGGCGCCGCCGTCGGCCGACCAGAACTGCGACTGCGAGCCGCTGCCGCCGATGTTGTTCGACGCGGCGATGATCTTGGAGCGATTGTTGTAGAACACCCGGATGTCGGCCTCGCTGCGCGGATCGGACGACGGCCCGGAGATCCGCAGGTTCGGCCGGCTGATGCCCACCCGGGAGATCGGCGCCGCCTCGGCCTCCAGCCGCGGGAGACCGGGCAGCAGGTCCTGATGGCTCAACATCCACTCGTGAATCTCCCGCAGGGCGAGCGGATAGCCGCCGGTCGGATCGTCGCCGGAATACTTCCCTTCGGGGTGCGCTTTGCGCCAGAGCACACGCAGCCAGAGCGGCACCGGAATCTTGTCCCCTGCTTCCTCGGGCCGCAGGAGAGAAAAGTCCTGATTGGCCGCGATGGCTCCCTGGAGAGCGCTCCCCACCACGACGCGGTCGGCGGCGAGCTGATGCTCGACGGTCGGCCAGGACGGCCGGGACTGAGCTCCCGCGGCTCCCGCGGCAATGGCGGCGGCGAGCCCGACAATGAGGGCGAGGGATGGTGTGCGCATTACAAAATCTCCAGCTTCTGATTGAGGTCCGCTCGCTCAAAGGTACCACAGCCACCCCCGGGGGTGGCTTCCTCCTCCTCCCGCCCGCCTCCGCCGCCCGCCCGCTGGAACGGCGCGTTTCGTAGCTCAAGCCACTAGCCTCTTCAACGAGGAGGACACATCCATGAGCCTGAAGGTCACCGCGGAGACGGCCAGTGTTTCGCATTCTTGAGGCCGCCTTCCTCGCTCCCGACGTCAAGCGCTTCCGCATCGAAGCGCCGCGTGTGGCCCGCCGCCGCAAGGCCGGGCAGTTCGTCATCATCCGGCTGCACGACCAGGGGGAGCGGATCCCGCTCACCATCGCCGGCGCGGACCCCGCCACCGGCTCGATCGTCCTCATCGTGCAGGGGATCGGCAAGACCACCAAGCTGATGAACCAGTTGGAAGCCGGCGACGCCCTCCTCGATCTGGTCGGCCCGCTCGGCCAGCCGTCGGAGGTGGAGCATTTCGGCACCGTCGCGGTGATCGGCGGCGGCGTCGGCACCGCCATCGCCTGGCCCACCGCCGTCGCCTTCAAGGAGGCCGGCAACCGGGTGCTCTCGGTGATCGGCGGCCGCACTCGCGAGCTGGTCATCCTGGAAGAGGAGATGGCGCGTGTCTCCGATCTGCTCGTGGTCACCACCGACGACGGCTCCTACGGGGAAAAAGGGCTGGTCACCACCGCGCTCGCCCGGCTCATGGCCGCCGAGCCGGTCGACCGCGTGCTCGCCATCGGGCCGGTGCCGATGATGCGCGCCGTCGCCGAAACCACCCGGCCGCTCGGCATCAAGACCATCGTCAGCCTCAACTCCGTCATGGTCGACGGCACCGGGATGTGCGGCGGCTGCCGCGTGCTGGTCGGCGGCGAGAGCCGTTTCGCCTGCGTCGACGGGCCAGAGTTCGACGCCCACGACGTCGACTTCGCCGTCCTGCAACAGAGGAACGCCGCCTACCGCCACTCCGAGCAGTCCTCCCTGTCCGCCTTCCTGGAGCACCCCGAGCACGATCTCGATCTGGCCCACGCCGTCGGCTGCCGGGCGCAGGAGAGCAAGGAGACCCACTCATGACCGATCAGCTTGCGACCGCGCCGCGCCCGAAGCCGAAAGAGCGGATGAAGATGCCGCGCCAGGAGATGCCGGCGCGCGAGCCCGCTCTCCGGGCGCACGACTTCGGCGAGGTCAACCTCGGCCTCCAGCCGGAAGGCGCCCACGCCGAGTCGGTGCGCTGCCTCGAATGCGCCAAGCCCACCTGCACCCACAACTGCCCGGTGAACATCGACGTGCCGGAGTTCGTGCGCCTCGTCCTCGCCGGCGACTACCTCGGCGCGGCGGCGAAGATCCGCGAGGACAACGTGCTGCCCGCCATCACCGGCCGCGTCTGCCCGCAGGAAGACCAGTGCGAGGGCGCCTGCCTGCTCGGCAAGGGCAAGGGCGGCTCGCCACTCGCCATCGGCCATCTCGAACGCTTCGTCGCCGACTACGAGCGGGCGACCGGCAAGGTCGGCCTGCCGCACATCCCGCCGCCCACCGGCAAGAAGGTCGCGATCGTGGGCAGCGGCCCGGCCGGTCTCTCGGCCGCCGGCGACCTCGTCCAGCGCGGCCACGCGGTCAAGGTCTTCGAGGCGCTGCACGAGATCGGCGGCGTGCTGGTCTACGGCATCCCCGAATTCCGCCTCCCCAAGCAGATCGTCCGCGAAGAGGTCGACACCATGCGCCTCATGGGGGTCGACTTCGAGACCAACGTCGTGGTCGGCCGCACGGTGACGGTCGACGAGCTGTTCAACGAGGAAGGCTACGACGCCGTCTTCGTCGCCACCGGCGCCGGCCTGCCGCGCTTCCTCGGCGTTCCCGGCGAGCATCTGAACGGCGTCTATTCGGCCAACGAGTTCCTCACCCGGGTCAACCTGATGAAGGCGTACCGCTTCCCGGAGTACGACGAGCCGGTCTACGACTGCCGCGGCAAGTCCGTCGCGGTGGTCGGCGGCGGTAACACGGCGCTCGATTCGATCCGCACCGCGCTCCGCCTCGGCGCCCGCGAGGCGACCCTGATCTATCGCCGTTCCGACGCCGAGATGCCGGCGCGCGCCGAAGAGGTCCACCACGCCCGCGAAGAGGGCATCCGCTTCCTCACCCTCACCGATCCGATCGAGATGCTGGGCAACCCCGACGGCTCGCTCCGCGCCGTCCGCTGCCGCCGCATGGAGCTCGGCGAGCCCGACGCCTCGGGCCGCCGCCGGCCGGTGCCCGTCGCCGGCTCGGAATTCGAGGTCCCGCTCGACCTGGTGATCATCGCCGTCGGCACCGGCGCCAACCCGATCGTCCAGTCGTCGACGCCGGGCCTCGCCACCGACCGCCGCGGCTACATCGCCGCCGACCCCGAGACGTTGCGCACCTCGCGCCGCGGCGTCTTCGCGGGAGGCGACATCGTCACCGGTGCCGCGACCGTCATCCTCGCCATGGCGGCCGGCCGCAAGGCCGCCAGGTCGATCCATCAGTATCTGGAAGCGGGAGACTGGCCGGAGGCCGCGAGCGGATCCTAACGCCGCGGATCGTGGCGCGCTTCCGCGAGGAAGCGCGCCATCTTGCCCAGCAGGTCGAGAGTCAACGGGCGTCCCTCGCGGCGCTCCGCATCGCGCAGGAACCGCAGGGCGTCGATCACGTAGGGGTCGGCGCCCTTTTCAGTAAAAACCTTGATCGACTCGTCGGCCATGCGGCGCAGGTCGGCCTCCCGGCCCTGGCGCAGCAGCACCGCCGCCAAGTCCAGGCAGACGAGCGCCACGTCGAAGGCCATCCCCCGTTCGAGGAACGCATCGCGCAGATCCCACAGCGCCTGCTCCGTGCTCCACGCGCGCTGCTCGCCGATCCACGGCGCGCCCGCGGCCGTCGTCCCGTCGGCGCCGTCGGCGACACGGGCGACCGGCCGTTGCCGCTCCTCGGCGGCGACACGGAAGGCCTCTCCCAGGTGCATCAGCGCCATCGCCCGGGCGTCTTCCGCCGGCTCGCCGCCGCCGTCGGCCGCCAGGCGTTCGGCGATCAGCACGGCGAGCTTCGCGGACTCGATCGACTCCTCGGGATCGGCCGGCCAGGCGGAGCGGCAACGCGCCTGGAGCAGCTCGGACAGGGCGAGGGAGCGGAAGCGGGGCTCGTCACGGATCAGCGCGCGGCGGCGCAGGTCGTCGGCGTCGAGGAGCTCGTCGAGCTCCCCCCGGCTCAAGGAGGCGACGATGGGGCCGAGCGCCGCCAGCACGCCGTCGAGGTTTTCCTGTCTCTCGGTCTCCTGTTCGTGGGCAACGCGGCGGGCGGCGAAACGGTGGCCTTGCCAGCGCACGGTGCCCGGGGTCTCCGAAGCTCGCGGCAGCGCATCCAGCGCCGCCTGACAAGTGGCACAGCCTGCAAGATGCCTTTCGAGATCGCGCCGCGGCTCGCGCCCCAGCTCGCCGCGGGCGTAGCGGCCGAGGGCCTCGGAATCGGGATGAAATTCAGTCAAAGTTCCCTCTTGCATCTGGCGTAAACGAGGCGTAGAGTCTTCCCCAGTGAGAAGTTGTCTCGGGATTCGAAGTCTAACGCATCCCGGGGTCCGTTTCCGCACAACAAAGCGGCCCGGATGAGACAGAGACTCTCACCCGGGCCTACCACGCACAGGAGAGAAAGTCCCATGCGCAGCAAGAAAGATCGTAGCACCGCGCTCCCCACCAACGCGTTCGAAGAGACGTTCCTGTCGGCGATCGACCAGCTCGACGAGCCGATGACGGCGGCGGAAGCCGAAGCCGCCGGCCCGTGGGCCCTGCTGGCGATGCCAAGCGGCGATTGGGGCGTGTTCCGTCGCGGCCAGAGCGCGGCAAGAGATCTGCCGGTGGCCTCGTTCCGCCGCCGGGAGACGGCGCTGCTCGCTGCGGCGGTCCTCCCCGGCACCGGCCGTGATCCGCAGTACCGGCTGGCCGTCGAGCCCGACGCGCGCGGCTACGCCTTGACGGTTCCCTCGGGAGAGGCGGCTGGGCACGCGCGCCTGTTCGACGAGAACCTGCGCGACGCGCTGCACGTGGCCGAATGCCTGGTGCGCAACCCCGAAGCGCTGGCCCGCCTGCTGGAAGCCGCCGGCGGTGTGGCCCTCCGCGAGACCGGTCGCCTGCTGCGCCAGTCCGAGGCTCTGCCCAGCCTCTAGCTTTCGCACCCAGCCTTGCGCGAGCCATGCTTTTGCTGTAGACCACGCATCGCATGGCTCGCCCACTCCTCCCCTCGGATCGCCTGCGCCGCGATCCTGCCGCCCAGGCGATCTCCCTTCCGGATGGCCGCCTGCTGGTGCGCCATACCGGCGGCGTGAGCCTGTTGGGCGGCATTCCCGTCGCCGACCTGGAGAGCGTCCTCAGCCAGGTGGACGGCCGGCGCACCGCCGAAGAGGTCGCGGCGGCCTGCGCGGATCTCGACGCACCGGCCGTGCTGCGACTTCTCGCCGCTCTCGACGGGGAGATGGTGCACCGCGTCGAGCGGCCTCAGGAGCCGGAGGAGAAGACGCCTACGGTTCTCCTGTTCGGAGAGGGTGAGCTGGCGCTTCGAATTGAGCACGAGTTGGCGCGCGCAGGCATCGCGATCCACCGCGGATCTCATGCCGCCGATCCGGCAGGCGCAGCGATGGTGGTCTGCGCTCTCGAAGAGGTCTCTTACGAAGAGATCCTCGGCGTGCAGTCGGCTTGCCTCAAGGCAGGAGTCCCGGCGCTCTTCGTCACCACCGATCCGGACGGCCTGCGGATCGGGCCGGCCGCCGTGCCCGGGGTGGGTCCCTGTTTCGCCTGCGCCCAGCTCGCTGCGTTCGGATTTACTCGCGTCGAGCCGTCCGCCGGGCTGGCCGCGTTCGCCGCGCTCCGTGCCGGCACAGCGGACGACACCCAGCGGCAGTGGGCGGCGGAGACGGTCGCCGCGGAGGTGCGCGCATCGCTGCGGCCGGGCGGCGCGCCCTCGCTGGCCGGCGCTCTCCTCCTGCTGCCGCCCGGATCGTCCGGAGCCGAAGCCCGCCGCCTGCCTCTCGACCGCCATCCCGGCTGCCCTCTCTGCTCTGGTGTGCCGGCGCCGCCAACCGCAGCCGCCGCGCGCGCCGGACGTGTGATCGTCGCCGCCCAGGAACGCCGGCCGCTGCGCGCTGCCCCGGCGGATCCGAGCGAGCTGATCCGCCACGTCGGCATCGTGGGCGGCGGGACCGCCGGCTACCTCGCCGCGCTGGCGCTCCGGCGCAAGGTCCCGGGGCTCGCGGTGACGCTGATCGAGTCGCCGGACGTGCCGATCATCGGCGTCGGCGAGGCGACGACGCCGCTCATGCCGCAGTTCCTGCACGTCGACCTCGGCCTCGACGTCCACACCCTGTTCGCCGAGGTGCAGCCGACGTTCAAGCTCGGCATCCGTTTCCTCTGGGGAGCGCCGGGGACCGGCGATTTCAACTACCCGTTCGGTCCCATCCATCTCCTCGAACCGCTGGTCTACGGGGATCGCGCCGGCATCCAGGCATGCTCTCTTCAATCGCTGCTCATGATGGCGGACGCGGTCGGTCTTTCACTCGACGAAGACGGCTCCGCCACCTGGAACGGCCTGGGAACAGACACCGCCTACCATCTGGACAACGAACGCTTCGTCGCCTACCTGCAACGGCGTGCCGCCGAGGCCGGCATCGAACGCCTCGAAGCGACAATCGCGGATGTCGAAGCCGCGGAGGGTGAAGTCACCGCCCTGGTGACCGCCGACGGCCGCCGTCTCGCGTTCGATCTCTACATCGACTGCACCGGCTTCCGTTCCCTGCTTCTCGAACGCGCCCTCGGCTCGCCCTGGGTCAGCTTTGCCAAGAGCCTGTTCACCGACCGCGCGATCGTCGGGCCGGTGCCGCACGGCGGCCGGGTACGCCCCTACACCACGGCTGAAACCATGACGGCCGGCTGGTGCTGGGGCACGCCGCAAGCCGACGCCGACCACCGCGGCTACGTGTACGCCTCCGCCTTCCTGAGCGACGACGAGGCCGAGGCCGAGATGCGGCGCGCCAATCCGGGGATGGGAACCGCGCGCCCGGTCCGCTTCCGCGCCGGCCGCCACGAGCATTTCTGGACCGGCAACGTGGTGGCGCTCGGCAACGCCTACGGCTTCGTCGAGCCGCTCGAATCGACCGCGCTGCACATGCTGATCCGCCAGATCGGCCTCCTCGCCGGCCTCTTCCCGCTGCACCGCGGCGAGCGCAGCCTGCAACCGCTGCTCAACCGGAAGGTCGGCGGCTGGTGGGACTACCTGCGCTGGTTCCTCGCCCTCCACTACCGCTTCAACCGCCGGCTGGACACCCCCTTCTGGCGCACCTGCCAGGAAGAAGTCGACGTCGAGCAGCACGCCGAGCTCCTCGCCGCCTTCCGGGAGCGAGGCCCGCTCTCCTACGATCCGGCGATCCGCAACGCCTTCGACTACCCCGATCCGCTCTGGGGGCCGGAAGGCATCGATGCTCTTCTCCTCGGCCAGGGAGTCCCCTGCCATCTTCCGCGCCCGCTTCTCCCCGCCGGGGCATGGCACGCCCGCCTCCACCAAGCCCGAGCCGTCGTCGCCCGCGCCGCTCCCCACGCCACCGCCCTCCGGCACTTGGCCAGCCGCCCCGATCTCCGAGAGCGCTTCTCCGCCGCCTTCCGCGCGGCCGGGCCGGCATTCCCGGCGGGCTGAGGGGCGCGATCGGCTAGAATGTGTCTGGAGATGTGTAATGGAGGTCTTATGAGAACCAACATCGTATTGGATGACGACTTGGTGGCAGAGGCGATGCGGCTCAGCGGGATCAAGACTAAAAAGGAGCTCGTCCACGAAGCACTCCGGGAGCTCGTCGCCCTCAAGAAGCGGAAGAGCCTTCTTGACCTCCGCGGCAAGATCGAATTCACTCCTGACTATGATTACAAGGCACTGCGTACCCGAGAACCGTGATCGTCGTCGACTCCTCGGTCCTCATCGCGTTTTTCCGTGGCCACCAGCACCCTTCGGTCGAGAGACTGGTGAGCCTGGAGACAGCGGACTCGGATTTTCTACGACTGCCGGCGCCGAGGTCTGACCATCCGCAACTCGGTTGATTGTTTTATCGCACAGCTTGTCTTGGAAATCGATGGCACCCTGCTCCACAAGGATGGCGACTTCGAGCACATCGCCCAAGTCAGGCCGTTGAAGTTGCTGGGGAATTGAGGGAGCCGACGAGTTGACCGGCAAACGGGACAGGCTCCCCATCAAGGAGAACTCATGCGCCGACTCGCCGCCCTTTCGACCGCTTTCGTTGTCCTCGTTCCCCTCGTCCTCGCTGCCCAGGCAGCCCCGAGCGCCCCGGCACCCGCGGACACCATCGCGATCGCCTCCGTCGTCGACGCCTTCCACTCCGCAGCCTCGCGAGCCGACGAGGACGCCTACTTCGCTCTCCTCGCGCCGAACGCCGTCTTCCTCGGCACGGACGCCACGGAGCGTTGGGACAAGGCGGCATTCCTCGCCTTTGCCCACCCCTACTTCTCCAAGGGAAAAGGGTGGACGTTCACACCGCGCAACCGCAACATCGATCTCTCGCGCGACGGCAAGGTCGCTTGGTTCGATGAGCTGCTGGACAGCGCGACCTACGGCGAGTGCCGCGGATCTGGTGTGCTGGAGAAGCTCGACGGCGGCTGGAAGATCGCCCAGTACCACCTCACGATTCCGATGCCGAACGATCTGGCCAAGGACCTCGTGGCTCGGATCCGGGAAGCCAAGAAGGCGCCGCAGCCACCGCGGTAGCTTTGGCCGCTCTTTTGACCGCAACATTCGGATGGCCGCCCCCTGTCCCCGGCCCCTATTCTCCCTATAACCGCTCGCTCCTGAGCGGCAGCAGAGAGAAAGGGACCTTCGTCATGCACCAGCTTTCCGATCCGGCGATCCTCTACTTCGGCACTCCGGTCGTCCTCGTCAGCTCGCTCAATGAGGATGGCACTCCGAACGTCGCCCCGATGTCTTCCGCGTGGTGGTTGGGACGGAGCTGCATGCTGGGATTCGGCGCCCGGTCGAAGACACCCGCGAACATTCTGCGCACCGGAGAGTGCGTGCTGAATCTTCCCTCCATCGATCAGGTTGCGGCGGTCAACCGGCTGGCCCGCACGACGGGATCAAACCCGGTGCCGGAGCACAAGGTCGCGATGGGTTATCGGCATGAGCCGGACAAGCTCGGCGTCGCGGGACTGACCGCGATGGACTCCCTTGACGTGGCGCCGCCTCGGATCGCGGAGTGTCCGGTCCAGTTGGAGGCGGTGCTCGAAGGCACGCAGGGGCTTGCGGCCAGTGATCCGGCGCGGGCCGGCAAGCTGGTCGCGTTGGAGGTCAAGATCGTGCGGGTGCACCTCGACGAGAGCATCCTGATGGATGGGTATCCGAACCGGGTCGATCCGGTGAAGTGGCGGCCGCTGATCATGAGCTTCTGCCAGTTCTTCGGTCTCGGCGAGATCCTCCATCCCTCGACCCTGGCAGAGATCCCGGAGGACGCTTACCGGCCCCGGTTTCCGCAACCGTTGCCGGCCGTCAGTGCGTAGGGACCCACCTGCCGCCCTGCATCACCTTCTCGACCCGCCGCGTGTTGTGGATGTCCGCCAGCGGATCGGCGGACAGGACGACCAGATCCGCGCGCTTGCCGGGCTCCAGGGTACCCACGTCACCGAGTATGCCGAGGGCTTCGGCGCCGTTATGGGTGGCGATTTTCAGGATGTCGCGCGGCGGGATGCCTGCTTCGGCGAGGAGGGCCAACTCCTGATGGAAGCTGACTCCGGGGATGACCCAGGGATTGGGCAGGTCGGAGCCGGCGAGGAGGGTGACGCCGCGGTCGTGGTAGAGCTTGACGAGTTGGAGCAGCTTCGGCCAGACGGCATGGGCGCGACGGAAGTCGTCCGCAGTCCAGTCCGAGACAAAGGTTCCTTTCTTCCAGTCCGCCATCATCGGCGCCGGGACGTGCTTGAAATCGGAGCTCGCGATGTACTGTGGATCGTCACCGCGGAGCTTGGTGACGTAGGCGATGAGGGTCGGATCGACGGCGACGTGGTGACGCGCAAGGGTGTCGACCGCGGCGACGACCTCGGGGCCCTGCACATGGAGCCGCTCCAGCCAGAGGATGCGCGCCTTCATTCCGCCTTGCTCGCGGATCGCTTTCCGGTAGTCCTCGCGGGCGCCAGGCGCGAGCCAGTCCGCCGTCCAAGGGGCGCCGTGCTCGACGCCGTCGATGCCGCTATGGCGCCCTCGGTCCAGGTGGTGGCGCCGAGGTGGCCGATCACCCGGAGGTTTTTGCTCCGCGCTTCCGCGATGGCGGCGCGGACACAGTCGGGCGGCAGGGCGCTGTAGAGCTTGATGGCGTCGACGCCGGCCGCGGCCTGCCGATCCACCTCCCGGCGCGCTTCGTCCGGGTTGTGCACGATGCCGCCGGGTCCCGCGAGGCTGCCGCCGTTGATCGCTTCGCCGGTGGTGAAGATCCGCGGACCGGGAATCGTTCCACGGGCCACCGCGTCGCGCAGCTCGACGCCGGTCGGCAGCGGGCTCGCTGGGTTGCGCACGGTGGTGATGCCGAACGCGAGGAGTTGCCGGAGGACGGTGGCCGAGGTCGCGGCGTCGTAGCCCTTGGCGTCCATCGATCCGAAAAGGATCGTGACGTGGGCGTGCATGTCGAAGAAGCCCGGCACGAGATAGCGACCGGTCAGATCCTCCATCCGGGCTCCCGCCGGGATCTCCACCTTGCCGCACGGTCCGGCGGCGACGATCCGGCCGTCGCGGATCACCACCTGGGCGTCCGGAACGGCAGGACCGCCGGTGCCGTCGATCAGGGTGGCGCCGCTGAGCACGACGACGGAAGACGGTTTCGGCGGCGCGGCACCCAGCAAAAGGACGGCCGCCGCGAGGAGCCAGTACTTCATCGTTCGAGCCTAGCATGTATGATCCCGCCCCAATGCGCGCTTTGATTTTCACTCTTCTGACCGCCCTCGTCTCCACGTCTTCTCTCACCGCCGCAAAGCTTCCTGGCGCGGGATTCGACGTGATCGATTACCGCGCCGATCTCGATGTCCGTCCGGCGGAAAAGCGGATCCTTGGAGATGAGGAGATCGATCTCACCAGCCGCACCGCAGCGCTGAGCGAGGTGGATCTCGAAGCCCCTGGACTGGCGATCGAAAGTGTGTCGTCCGCCGGCCGCGCTCTCCCCTTCCGCAGCGCGGACGGTCTGCTGCTCGTAGCGTTCGATCCGCCGCTTCCACAGGGCACGGTGCGGACGCTGCGGGTGCGCTACGCCGGCAGTCCGCAGAAGGGGCTCGTCTTCACGGCCGACGGGATCTACACGGTGTTCAACACCAGCTCCTGGCTGGTCTCGAAGAGCGATCCCGGCGACAAGGCGACGCTCACCCTGCGGCTCACCCTACCCGCCAGCCTCACCGTCGCGGCGAGCGGTCATCCGGTCTCCCGCGAGACGTTGCCGGACGGCCGCGAGCGCCATACATGGCGCGAGGACCGGCCGTACTCGGCCTACCTTTTCGGTTTTACCGCGGCCCGTTTTCAGGAAGCCAACTCCGCGGCCGGATCGGTCAAGCTGCGCCTCCTGGCGCCGCACCTGACGCCGGCCCAGCTCGCGACAGTCTTCACCGGTACGGCGGACATGCTGCGTTTCTTCGAGCAGAAGTCGGGAGTCCCCTACCCGGCGGGCAGCTACACGCAGTCGCTCCTCCCCGACGGGCCGCCGCAGGAAATGGCGGAGATGGCACTGATGGACGAGGACTATGGCCGCGAGGTGCTCGACGATCCGCGCGAGGACGCCCTGATCGCGCACGAGCTGTCGCACCAGTGGTGGGGCAACCTGCTCACCTGCGCCGACTGGTCGGACTTCTGGCTCAACGAGGGGATGGCGACCTACATGACGGCCGCCTGGAAGGAGCACGCCTGGAGCCGCGACGACTATGAGCGCGAGATGCTCCTCGCCCGCCGGCGTTACGCGCGGGCGGTGGCGGCAGGCAAGGATCGCCCGCTGGTCTTCACCGGCTGGAAGGAGGCCGGCGAGATGGGCGGCTCGGTGACCTACAGCAAGGGGGCGCTGGTACTCCATCTGCTGCGCCGGGAGATCGGCGACGCGGCGTTCTGGGAAGGGTTGCGGGTTTATACACAGAAGGCTTCCGCCCACGGCGGCGTGGTCCGCACGCGCGACCTGCAACGCGGCATGGAGCAGGCGAGCGGCCGCGATCTCGGCTGGTTCTTCGACCAGTGGGTCTACAGCATCGAGCCGGTGCTCACCGCACGGCACCATCTGGAGGGGGGCGCAATGGTGGTGGAGCTGGCGCAGAAAGGCGAGAAGCCCTGGAGGATCGGGTTGCGGATCGCGGTGGAGACGGAGTCCGGGAGAGTCAGCCGGCGGATCGAGCTGACGCGCGCTGTGGAGAGCTTCCGGATTCCCATCAGCGGCAAGCCGTTGTCCGTCCGCGTCGACGACGGCGCCGCCCTCCCCCGCGCCGTCGAGCACGAGCGCCCGTGGCCGATGCTGGTCCATCAGGCCGGCAATGAGCCGGACGCGGCCGGGCGCGCCGACGCGCTGCTGACGATGGCGAGGCTCTGCGGCGCGGCCGGGTCACCGACAGAATGCAGCGGCCTGCCGGATCTCCTGCGGCGGCGGCAAGCCGACGATCCGGCACGGGCCGTCCGCCAGCTCGCCGAGAGGATCCTCGCCGATCTTCGGCATCCTTGAAACCGGGCCATGAAAAGAAACGCGCCGGTCCCAAAACTGCGGATTCGGCGCGCACATAGCCAACGTCATCGATTCAAGGTGCGGGGGGTATGGCCCCCCCTCGAGTCCCCCAACCGGAGCACACCAGCCAAGCTCAGCCTTCGTTTGTTTTCCTACCAACTTTCGTTGCCTTCCCTCTAGAGCAACGGGTGTGCCAGGTGGAACGAATCCTCGAAAAGCCTTGTTCCACGGGGGTTTCTTCAAGCTTCTCCCCGCCGGGGGTGACAAGCTGGTGACAAAAAATGGTCGAGTTTATGGAGAAGACCCTGACAGTTCTTGTCACTGGTTCTAGAGGCGGGGATCGACCGGCTCGCTTTCGAGCGCGAGAACGCCGAAAACGCATTCGTGAACGCGGCGCAGCGGCTCGCGGCGGACGAAGCGCTCCAGGGCTTCGATGCCGAGCGCGAATTCGCGCAGAGCCAGGGAGCGCTTGGACGAGAGATTGCGCCGGCGCAGCCGGGTGAGGTTTTCGGGCAGCGTGTACTCAGGGCCGTAAATGATCCGCAGATACTCCCGGCCGCGGCACTTGACCGCCGGCTGGAGCAGACCGCGATCGCCTCGCGCGATGAAGGAGAGGGGTTTGATGACCATCCCCTCGCCGCCGGCTTCGGTCATCTCCTGCCACCAGCGGACGGCCTCCCCTTCGCTCTCCGGATCCCCGAGATCGACCCGCCGCCAGCGGGTCTCGGTCAACAGGCCGGTGCCGGCGCGGCAGAGCTCCGCGATGGTCTCCATGTGCCAGGTGTGGTCCTTGTCGGTGTGGACCGCGCCCTCGCTGGCGAGGAGGTGGAACGGAGCCAGGCGGAGGTCGGCGACCGAGCCGACAGGCCAGCAGTAGCGCTTCCACGACTCGGTATAGAGGCCGGCGAGAGCCTCGCGGCTCTGCCAGCGCTCCAGAAGATCGTCCACCGCCACACCGCGGCCGGCGGCGGCGCTGAGCGCGGCGACCGCGGGCGGCAGCGCTCCGAGGGCGGCGGCGGACACGGCGGCATACTGCTTGCGGATCAGCTCCTGCGCCTTGGCCGACCAGGGCATCAGCTCGCAGTCCAGGCAGACCCAGTCGGTGCGCAGCGTCTCCCAGAGCCCGGAGCGGTCGAACGCGGCGCGGACCAGTTCGAGAAGCTCGCGCTCGATCTCGCGGCCGGCCGGCGAGTCGGCAAAGAAACGGCGGCCGGTGCGGGTGACGCAGATGCCGATCTCCTCGTCCGCTGTTTCCGAAGAAACTCCAAACCGCCGCCGGGCCACCTCGGCGCTGCGGCAGACGGTGACGACCGAGCGCGATCCCATGTGCTTCTCCTCGCACACGACCTGCGTCACGCCGCGCGAGCGGTAATGGGCGAACGCCGGCTCCGGATGCTCCAGGAGGCCGGGGTGCAGCGCTGGATCGGCCGTCTCGGCCGGCGACATCGTCGGCGGCAGGTAGATCAGCCAGCGGGGGTCCGCGGCGAAGCGACTCATCACCTCCAGGGCCGCGGCGGCGTTCTCCTCGCGGATGGTGATGTTCGGACGCAGGCGCGGTGAGAGCACGCGCTGGCCGGTGACGTCCGCCAGGTCCAGGATCTCGTCCTGCCGCTGCTGCGCCGTCTGCTCCGGGCGGACCGGCGGCGCGAGCGGGCGGGCGGAGACCGCCCAGACCTGGTGCGACGGCACGGAGACCAGCTCGCTCTCGGGATAGCGCAGCGCGGTCAGCCGGCCGCCGAACACGCAGCCAGTGTCGATGTTGATCGTGCGGTTCAGCCACTCCGGCTCCCACACCGGCGTGTGGCCATAGACGACCATCGCGGTGCCGCGGTAGTCGGCGGCCCAGTCGGCTCGCACCGGCAGTCCCAGCTCGTCCATCTCGCCGGTGGTCTCGCCGTAGAGGGCGAAGTCGCGCACCTGCATCGAGGCACGCCCCTGCATCCGCTCGCGCATGCCGGCGTGGGCCACCACCAGCCGGCCGCCATCGAGGACGTAATGGCTGATCAGTCCGTTGAGGAATTGGATCACCCGCTCCTTGAATTCCGGCGCCTCGGGGGCGAGCTGCTCCAGCGACTGCTCGAGCCCGTGCTTCACCTGCACCTTGTGGCCGCGCAGGGCTTTGAGCAGCTTCATGTCGTGGTTGCCCGGCACGCAGAGCGCCGTGCCGGCCGCGGTCATGCCCATCGCGATGCGCAGCACGTCCGGCACGCGCGGTCCACGGTCCACCAAGTCGCCGAGGAAGACGGCCTTGCGCCCGGCCGGATGGCGCCAGGATCCACCTTCCTCCGTCTGATAGCCGAGGCGCGCGAGCAGCACTTCGAGCTCGTCGCAGCAGCCGTGGATGTCGCCGATGATGTCGAAGGGGCCGGTCTCGCTCTTGCGGTTGGTCCACAGCGGCCGGCGCTCGACGACGGCGGCTTCGACGTCCTCCACGGAGCGCAGGACGAAGATGTGGCGGAAGCCCTCCTCCTGCAGCTTGCGGAGCGAGCGCCGGAGGTCGTTCGCCTGGTTGCGGATGACGTGCGGCCCCATCGAGCGGTCGGTGCGCACGCGGTTGCGCTCCTGGCAGATCTCCTCCGGCAGCGCGAAGACGATGGCGACCGGCGGCACATAGAAGCGGCGGGCCAGCTCGACCAGTGGCTGGCGGGCGCGCGGTTGCACGTTGGTGGCGTCGACGACGGTCAGCCGCCCGCGGGTCAGCCGCTTCGCCGCGATGAAGTGGAGCACCTCGAACGCGTCCGCCGAGGCGGACTGGTCGAGGTCGTCGTCCGACACCACGCCGCGGCAGGCGTCGGACGACAGCACCTCGGTGCGGAGGAAATGGCGGGCGGCGAACGTCGACTTGCCGCACCCCGACGGCCCGACCAGCGCCACCAGCGACAGCTCCGGGATGCCGAGGATCACGCGGCGCGTCCCTTCAGACGGACGCGGAGAAGCAGGTCCTCCAGGGCCGGACGCGAGGTCGGTCCTTCGGGCAGCGGGCTCGCCGCGGCGCTCTCCTCCAGCACCGCGAGCAGCCGGTCGAATTCGGCGCGATGGAACGCGAAGTCGACGCCGTTGATCGCTCCCTTCTCCGGACCGCCGGTCTTCCGCGCCACCAGGTCGTCGAGATAGGGCAGCCGCATGTCCTCGTTGCACTCCAGCAGGTTGGCGTTGACCTCGCCGGTCCGCAGCAGATGGATGCCGCTGAGCAGCACGCGATAGACGTAGAGCAGCGGCTTCACCCGGTGCGGCGTCTCCTTGGCGAACAGCTCCCACTGACCCTGGGCGAAGCCGGCGTAGTGGCGGCGGCAGCCGCGGGTGATGCAGCCGCGGGCGATCTCCTTGAGCTCAGCATGCTCCGGCGTCGTCGCGACCACGAGCGGCGAATAGAGCTGCTCCAGCACGTAGCCGTTGTTGCGCAGCAGGAGACGGAAGAACTTCCGCACGTCGTGGGTGACGAGGTCCACCTCGGCGCCGTCGCGCACGTGCTCCAGCTCCACGGTCTCGGTGGGATCGTCGAGCCCGACGCACTCCGCGAGCGGCAGCACGTGGGCGCCGCGGAGGTCGAAGTCCGAGTCCGGCGACGGAAAGCCGTAAAGGTGCGCGCCGGAGACCGTGGCGAAGAGCAGCGGATACGGGTGCGCCGCCACCTCCGCCAACAGCCGCGGATCGTCTGTCAGACCGCTCACCGATCTGCTCATAGGGCGCTCCTCCGTGCCCGCACCAGGAAGTCGTTGGCCCAGGCGTAGTCCGGCCGCTCGGGGAGGGCGGTCCCCTTGAATGCACGGTCGAAGCGCGCGTGCAGGTCGAGGCGCCAGGCGTTGACCTCAGCCCACGGCACCTCGCCACGGCGGATCGTCAAGAGGCGCTCGCGGTATTCATCGCGCACACGGACCGGGATCGTCCCCTCTTCGAGCGCCGTGATGCCGGCGAGGAGGAGGCGGATCAGGTGCATGGCGTGCTTCCATTTGAGCGCGCCGGTGGTGCGCACGTCCTGCTCCAGCTTGTTGAGCTGTGACAGCACATAGCCGTTGTGGGTCTGGTAGATCAGCCGGGAGAGGAAGCGCGAGCGTTCGGCGAGCAGGTCGTCGACGAGCGGCGTGCGGGTCTCGACCAAAGGCGTGTAGAGACTTTCGAGGATGTTGGGATCCCCCTTGAGCGCCATGGTGAGGAACTTCCGGATCTCCCAATAGGTCTCCTGCGTCGCCTCGTTTTCGAGCTGCTCCGGAACGCCGAACAGCGACCACTGCAAGTCGGCCGGCGGCAGATAGAGGCCGCGGCGGTCGACGTCCGAACCGCCGTCCGCCAGGCCGTGCGCCTGTGAGCTGACGACGCAGCGGTAGATGACGTGCTGCCACAGCTCGTCCTCGGCGAGCACGGCGCCCGCGGCCTCGCCGAGCTCGCGGTGGGCGTGCTTGCGCACCGACAGACCATTCCGGCCGAGCGTCACCTCGCGGCCGTCGGGCAGGCGCACGCGGTAGGAGTGGGTGCCGTCGGTTGGCGCCTTGATGATCTCGCCGACGCCGCCGGCCGGGCAGATCACCGCGCCACGCGCATCGCGCACCTCGGCCCGGGACACCACCTGGGTGCCGACCGGCAGGATCAGATGCGGGCGGAGAGCCGCGTTCGTCATCCGCCCGGCGCCCCTTCGCGGGTGAAAACCGCCATCTGGGTCGGCGCTCCGACCATGGGGTCTTCCTCGCCCACCGGCTGGAAGCGCACCGCGTAGCCGAACCGGCCGGCGATGCCCGTCGCCCACTGTTGCAGCTCGGCGCGGGTCCATTCGAAGCGGTGATCGCCGTGGCGAAAACGGCCGGCCGGCAACGCCTCCCACTTCACGTTGTACTCGGCGTTGGGGGTCGTCAGCACCACCAGGCCCGGGCGGGCGGCCTCGAGGAGCACCCGCTCGAAGGCGGCAAGGCGGGGCGGATCGAGGTGCTCCACGACCTCGACGACCGCCGCCGCGTCGAATCCGGCGATGCGGGCGTCGCGGTACATCAGCGAGCCGTGGAGCAGGGAGACCCGCTCGCGCTGCCGCTCCGGCAGCCGGTCGAGGCCGAGGCGCTCGCCGGCGATCTCCAGGGAGCGCCAGGAGACGTCGACACCGGTGATATCCTTGAATTGCCGGTTCGCCATCAGCCGCCGGATCAATTTCCCTTCGCCGCACCCGAGGTCGAGCACCCGCTGGGCGCCGCTTTCGGCGAGCACGGCCGCCACCGTGTCGAGCCGGAGGTCGTGAAGGCGGAAGCGCCTCTCCAGCGTCGCCTCCTCGTCCGTGCCCGGCGCCGCGGCAACTCCTTCGAGCGGCTCGCCACCCGCCTCTTCCTGGGTATCCTCCGCGACCAGCCGCTCGATCGCGTCGCGGATCAGGCTCGGCCGGTTCTTGAGATAGCGCCGGGCGATCTGCTCCCGTTCCGGGTGCGCGGCGAGCCACCCTTCGCCGTGGCGCAGCAGCTTCTCCACCTCGTCGTCGCCCACCCAGTAGTGCTTCTCGGCGTCGAGCACCGGAATGAGCACATAGAGATGGGAGAGCAGATCGGAGAGCCGGCAGGTGGCCTGAAGCCCGACGGTGAAGTAGCGGCTGAGCCCCCAATCCTCCTGGCCGCCGTCGAGCGGATGCGGCTCGGCCGTCACCGCATACCCGAGCGGCTCGAACAGCCGGCGGAGAATCCCTTCCCCGCCGCGGCACGGCACCACCGCGATCCGCGCCTCCAGGGGGATCGGCTGCTCTGCCAGCTCCTGCCGGCTCTGGCTGCGCCCTCCGAGCGCCGAGCCGAGGACGCGGGAGATGGCGACGGCGAGGAACGACGACGCCACGTACGGCCGGTCGTTGACGTACTGGTCCAACAGCCCACCCTCGCCCGCCGGTCCCTTCCGCGCGCGCACCAGGCCGACCGGATCGACGTCCAGCAACAGCGCCGCCGTGCACCCTTCCTCCGCCGCCTCGGGATAAAACACGTGCACCCGTCCGAACGGCAAGTCGAACGACTGCAGCTTGTCCGGATGCTTGTGCAGCAGGAAGCCGAGGTCCGTCGCCGGAACGTGGGTGGTGCGCAGCGTCAGCAGCATGGACCCGGGAGCACATCTCTCCGCCTATCCCCGCATCGAGATCAAGGCATAGACGAGAACGGCCGTGATGATGAAGGTAAAGACCAGGTAGATGCCGATGGCCCGGGCGTTCGACTGGCCGGTCTTGCCATTGAACGTCGCCTTGCAGTCCTGGCACTTCACATGATTCAGCAACCGGGGGCCGATCATCCCGCCCCACAGCGTGTAGGAGACCTTCTGGATCTGCTTGCTGCCGCACTGCGGACACGGAACAGGGGTGTAATCGGCCATGACTCTCCTCGGAGGGCGGCGCGCGCCCTGGACGGTTCGATGAGGCTCAGAAAGACGCCTTTATCTTAGACGAAGGGAAGCGGGGGCGGTATCAGCGGAGCATCTCCGGACGGATCACGCCGACCAGCCTCTCTTCCAGCCCCGGAAACTCATTGTGCCGCGCCTCCGGCACCTCGATGTACCGCGCTCCCGGCGCCGCCGCCGCGAGGGCTCTTCCCATGCGGACCGGGATCACGTCATCGCGGGTGCCGTGGAGGATGACGACCGGCATCCGCACCCGGCCGATCTTGCCCAGGCTGTCGAGGCGGTCAGGAACGACGAGCGGCGCGAGCGGCCCGACGACGAGGCGGCCCATGTCCACCATGGAGGTATACGGAGAGACGAGGACGAGCTGGCGGTACGGATGGCGCAGGGCCAGCTCGACGGCGATGCCGGTGCCCAGGGAGCGGCCGAGGAGGACGGTGCGCTCCGGCGGGACGCCTTCCGCTCGCAGAGCTGCGAGGGCGGCTTCTCCATCCGCGTAGAGATGGTCCTCGGTGATCCGGCCTGGCAGGCCGCCGAAACCGCGGATCTCAGGCAGGAGGACGCCGATGCCCCGGCTCGCCAGGATTCCTATCCAGGAAAGACCTTGGGCCGCGGACTCGGCGTTGCCATGAAAATACACCGCCACCGGTCCGGCCGGATCCGCGCTCCGCAGAAGGGCGCCTTCGAGCGGCGTTCCATCGGCCGAGTGATAGCGCAGGAGGCGCGCTCCAGGCAGGCGGCTCTCCAGATCCGGCGGAAACCCCACCGGCGAGCCCGGATAGATCAGGGAACGGGCGACGAAAAAGCGGAGGATGAGAACCCCGGCCGCCAGGACGATCAGGATGCTGAGAGCACAGCCGGTGGAGCGTGGAAAGGCCATGCGGAAAGACTACTCTTCTTCCTCAGACCGTCCTCCGACCGCCCGCATCACCCCCCACGCCCCCGTCACATCCAGGGCCCGCGCCGCGAAGTCGGCTGTCAGCAAGCTGTCCGAGAGATACGGGTGGAACTTCTCCGACCGCCGGTTGCCCACCGTGGCCGCCAGATCCAGCGGGTCCGGCGGCGGCTCCTCCCCCAGGCGGGCCAGGTCGTCGCGGAGCTGGTCGGGATCGGCATTGGGAAAAAGAAGGGCCAGCCCTTCCCGCGAGGTCTGGATGCCTTCGGAATGGAGCCAGACGACCAGGGTGTCGAGGATGCGGTCTCCGCGCCAGGCGAAGAGGAGGGTGCCGCTGCCGTTTTCGATCAGGCGCCGGTCGGCGAGGTCGTAGCGTTCGAAGTGGGCGCGTCCTTCGGCGAGGAGGTCGCGGGCTTCGGCGTCGAGGAACGCAGGAACGTCGTCCGCGCGGTAGACGGCGAGCATCTCCTGGCGGACACGGTCGTGGACCGGCGCTCCTTTTCCTCCCTCGAAGCCGGGGAGCCGGCCACCCTGGGCCGGTTTCAGGTCGACGATCTTGTGCTCTTCGTCGATCGTCAGGACCACCCAGCGCCGGCCGCCGAAGATGAGGAAGAGGCCGGGGAAGAGCGGAAAGGAGATCGGCAGGGTGCCGAGGTTCTTGCCGGCGCAGGTGAGACGGTATTCCTCGGCGGCCTGGAAGGCGGTGTAGAAGGAGTAGTGGTTGACGATCCGTTCGCCGGTGAGGTCGAGGACGATCTCCCCCGAGTGCGTCTGGCGGATCAGCTCCTGCTTCCCGAGGCTCCGCAGGAGCTCGGCGAACAGCGGCTGGGTGACGGCGCGGAAGGCGCCGTCGCGGCAGAGGGCGCGCCAGGCCTGGTCGGCGTGGAAGCCGCCGTGCTGGGCGAGGGTCGAGAGGACCTGCTGCACCAGCGTTGAGAGATGCAACGCACCGCTCTCCGGCGGCTCGCACCAGCCGGCGACCAGGAGGCGGACCATGGCGATGGTCTCCACCAGGTCGGCGCGCAGGGTGTCGTGCGGCGCGGTGCGCGATTCGATCTCCGGCTCCTGGATGTAGCCGCGCAGCACCGCGGCTCCGCCGCTCCGCCCGGAGCGGCCGAGGCGCTGGCGCAGGCTGGCCACGGTGGGCGGCGGACCGATCTGCGCGATGCTCTCGATGGCGCCGACGTCGATGCCCAGCTCCAACGTCGTGGTGCAGACGGCGGTGGCCGGGCGCGAGCGGTCTTTGATCGCGGCTTCGGTGTCTTCCCGCAGCTCGCGGGAGAGGCTGCCGTGGTGCGGCCAGAACTCGGGCGGGATGCCCAGGGTGTCGCACTGCCGGCGCAGCAGGTCGGCATAGAGCTCCACGTCGCGCCGCCGGTTGGCGAAGATCAGATGGTGTCCTCCCCGCAGACGTTCGAAGAGATGGCGGCTGACATCGACCGCGTCGCCGGGGATGAGATCCTCCAGCGCCACGGTCTGGCCAGCCTTCTCCAGTGCCGCCGCTTGCCGCTCGGTCAGCTTGGGAGGCTTGGCGCGGTAGCCGCGGATCTGCACCTTGAGCTCCTGGCCGCCGCGCTCGGCGGTGATGCGCTCGACGGCGTCGCCGCCTCCGGGCCGCAGGAACTCGCAGGCGAGACCCAGATCGCCCAGGGTGGCCGACAGGGCGATGCGCGGCACCCGGCGGCGGATCGCCAGCTCGACGCGGTGCATCAGCGACTGGAGCTGCTGCCCGCGCTCGGTGCCCATGAAAGCATGCAGCTCGTCGACCACGACGTAGGCGAGGCGGTCGAAGAGCGGCCGCACTTTCGGCCCCTGAAGTACGAATAGCGCTTCGAGCGACTCGGGGGTGATGATCAGGACGCCGGACGGATTCTCCAGCAGCCGCCGCTTGCGGCCCGCCGGGACGTCGCCGTGCCAGCGGTTGACGAAGATGTCGAGGTCGGCACACAGGCGGTCGAGGCGGTCGGACTGGTCGTTGATCAGCGCCTTGAGCGGGCTCACATAGAGCACCCGCACGCTCCCTCCGGCGCCGTTCGGATCGTTGGCGAGAACGGTGAGGATGGGCAGGAAGGCGGCCTCGGTCTTGCCGCCGGCGGTGGCTGCAGCGATCACCACGTCCGCCGTGCCGTCGAGGATCCTGGGAATCGCCGTTTCCTGGATGTCGCGCAGCGCGCTCCACCCTTGCTGCCAGAGCCAGCGCTGGATCTTCGGATGCAGACGGTGGAAGGCCGACGAGGAGCTAGAGGGTGAAGGAGGCGAGGTCGTCGTCGTCATCACCCTTCTTCTTCTCAATCTTCTTTTCGAGGGACAAAGGTTCCAGGCCCTCCAGGCTCGGATCATTCGGATCGCGGTCGGGAGCGATCTCGACGGCTCCGAGCAGATCGCGCCACGCCGCCTGGGGGTTCTGATCCAGGATCGCCAGCATCTCGAGGAAGGCCCGGATGATGCTCCGCGGAGTGCGGAAGTAGCTCTCCCCCAGTCGCTTCGCGCAGTGCTCCATGAAGGCGACCAGGGCTTCATCCGGCACCGCATAGCGCGCCGGATCGCCGGACGCGTGGACGTGGCGCAGGTTGCGCAGCAGGACGTACAGCTCCTCCTGGCTCAGGTTGGCGAGATGGAGCACCGGCCCTGTGAAGTCGCGGAGGCCGTCTCCGAGGAATCGGTTCTGGGTCAGGCGGGTGCGCAGGGCCTCGTAGCTGTAGAGACCGCGGCGGGTGTCGAGCAGGAACTCCGGCGTGCCGCCGAGGAGGAAGCCGAGGCCGACGCTGACGCCCTGGAGGCTGTCGTTCAGGATGCGCAGGATCTGCTCGTAGTTGCTGGTCCGCGCCTGGCTGTTGGCGAGCTTGTAGAGGTTGACCAGCTCGTCGAGGCAGACCAGGAAGCCGCCATAGCCGGCGAGGCGGACGAAGCGGGCGAAGAGCTTGAGCTGATCGTAGAAGCTCTCGTCGTCGATGATGGTGCGCACGCCGAGCGCCTTCCTGGCGTCGGTCTTGGTGGAGAACTCGCCGCGCAGCCAGCGCACCGCGTCGGACTTGAGGCGGTCGTCGCCCTCGTCGTGGCCGCGCCAGTAGGCGGCGACGACCTCGGCGAAGTCGTAGCCGCCGGGCATCTCGGAGAGGCTGCCGAGGCGCGCCTGGAGCACGGTGCCGGGAACGGTGCCGGCTTCCCGCGCTTCCTGCAGGGCGGAGGTGACGAAGCGTTCGACGACGCTCGCCACCGCGCCCCCCTCCGGCTTGGTGCGCGTCGCGAGGTTCGCCATCAGCTCGGCGTAGAGCGCGCGCGCCTGGCCGCCGGTCGCGTGCAGGCGGCGGTCGGGGCTCAGGTCGGCGGTGGACGACACCAGCCCCTTCTCCAAGGCGATGGCACGGACCACGAAGAGGAAGAAGGTCTTGCCGGAGCCGTATTCGCCGATCACGAAGCGGATCGCCGAGCCGCCGTCGCGGATGCGGTCGATGTCCTGGGCCAGCGCTCGCACCTCGTCGACGCGACCGACCTGGATATGTTGATGACCCCGGCGCGGCACGACGCCGGCGCGCAGCGACTGGAGGATCGTGTCGCGGTCGCGCGGGCGGATCGCGGGAGGTGTCAGAGTCGCCAGTAGATTCGGTTCCGTCATGTTGCAGTGATCTCCAAGAGGACCTGCCGGTCGATCTCGATCATCTCATCCCCTTCGAGCAGCGGCGCACCGCAGCGCTCGAAAGCAGCCTCGTTGATCACCTCCAGGGCGCCGTCGGGCAGCAGGCCGAGCTCGTCGGCCAGGCGCTCGATCTCCATCCGCGGCCAGGCGTCTTTCGCCGCCAGCCGCTGCAAGAGGACCGAATGCACCGCGTCCAGGCCGGCGAGGCCCAAAGCGCCCTCACCCCCGGCCCCTCTCCCGGCGGGGGCATGGGAGGGAGACGGGAGAGGGGCCGGGGGTGAGGGCGCCTCCTCCTCGCGGAAGATCTCTTCGAGGAAGCTCGACACCTGCTCGGTCTCGGCGAGCTTGGCCTGCACTTTCTGGAGATCGAGGGTGACGCCCGGCGGGCGGGCGCGCCGGGGGATCGGAAAGCGGGGCGCCGGCTCGGCGGGGAGAACCGTGACCGGTTCCGCAGCCGCCGGTCCCCAGGAGACTTCGCCGCTCGCCAGGGAGTGGACGTCGGAATAGACCGCCTGGGAGTCGAGCCCGAGCAGGGCGTAGATCCGGATGAGCAGCTTCAGTTCCTCGGAGCCGATGTGGCCGTCCGCTCCGGCGACGCCGATCAGGAACTGGCCGATGCCGCGGCGCTGTTCCATCGGCAGCGGCTCCACCCGCTTCTTGACGCCGGCGAGGCCCGGCGGCGCGGCGAGCAGCCAGCGCAGGTGGGCGGTGAGCCGCGTCCTCTCCGCGTCCGACAGGTGGAGGGAGCTTTCGAGGTGCGCCAGCAGATGGCGCTCCTCCTGCTCGGTGATGCTGCCGTCCGCGGCCGAAAGGGCGGCGGCCAGGTGCAGCAGGACGGCCGCGGCGTGGTAGGCCGGGCTCACTCCGGAAATGTCCCCGGAGACGTTTCCCGCGGAGTTTCCAAAACTGTCAGGGAGCCGGAACAGCACCACCGGAAGGAACGTGTACAGCGCGCCGCCGAAGCGCACGTCCGGCTCCAGGCCGTAGCCGCGCTGGGCGAGGAAGCCGGCGAGCATCTCGGCCTCCCGCCGGGTGGCCTTGCCGGCCAGCTTGACCGGCCAGTGCGCGAAGAGCTCGCGGCCGCCGACCAGCACCGAGCTCTCCGCTCCGAGCTTCCTCTCGATCCACTCCACCAGCCGCACGGCTTCGTCGCTGTCCCGGCGGCGGAGCGCCAATTCCGCAGGCAGCAGCGACAGGGCGGCAAGGCCCTCGGAGCCGCCGGTGCGGCCGATCCAGCGGCTATAGGCGTCCAGGTCCTGCACCACCCCGTCGGCGACGTCGCGGATCGGCCGCAGGAGAGCGGGAGAGGCGGTCACGTCCGGCAGGTCGAGCTTGAGGGTGATCTGCCCCGAAAAAGTCGCGCTCGCCGGGTAGTAGTGGGCCGTGATGGTCAGCTTGCCCGGCGGCACCACCAGGCCGGTGCCGTCGAACGTCTCGCGGTAGCGCTGCTCGAACAGCTCCCGGAACTCGTCCGGGCAGCGGACGGCGGGCGTCCGCAGGTAGATGTCGGGCGAGGTGAGCAGCCAGGAGAGCGCCCACTCGGCGGGGATCGGCCGCCCCTGGAGGGCGAAGCTGCCGAGCGCCAGGCGCACGGTGAGCGGCGTCTCGGCAAAGTTGACGCGTTCCTGGGGCGGCCGCAGATCCTCGACCTTGACCGGCCGGTAGGCGTAGCGGGCGAAGGCGAGGAGGTTCCCGGCGTAGCCCTGGAACGAGGGCTCGGCCTTGTACAGGGCCTTGAGGCGCTCGACCTCGGCGAGCAGGACGTCGACCTCGGCGCGCGCCTGCCGGGACTGCGCCGCGTCGGCGATCAGGCGGCGCTCGAGACCATAGAAGAAGAGGAAGACGTAACCGATGTAGGCGCCCGGACCGCGGCCGCCCGCCAGCCATTCGAGATACGCCATCCGGCTGTCCGGATGGATCGCCGAATAGGAGGGCCAGTAGGACATGAAACGCCCCTGGCGGTCCGGGATCCCCCTCCCCACCCTCATCTGCGGATCGAGCAGCGCCGGCTCGATGCCGACCCGCTGCCGGCTCACCGGCGCCAGGCCGGTTCCGGCGTAGAGCATGCCGCCGATGTCATAGCCGGCGAGGTTCACCCGCTCCCCCGGCGGCACCCAGAAGCGGTCTCCCGGACAAGGATATTTCTTCCGCGCCTTGGGCGCGCGGGACGGACGCGGGGAGTGCGGAGTGGACCATCCAGGGGAAGTTTGCAGAGTCATTGCGAGGAAGCGACGGAGGGCATGCCCGGACGATATCTGGATGACGTGGATGAGGCCGGCCGGATGGCTATGCCGGATGGGTAAACCCGCATGCTACCCCACGGATTCCAGACTGTCGAGCGACCTCTCGAGGCCGAGCGGAGCTATGCTCCGGTGCATGGACTTCAGCATCCCCGAAACCGTCCGCGACCTCGCTGCCTCCCTCCGCCGTTTCGTCGACGACGAGATCGTCCCCCTCGAGTCCGTTCTCTTCGCCCGCGGCTTCGGCGCCGTGCAGGGCGACCTCGACCGCCTGCGCCAGCGGGCGCGGGAGATCGGCGCCTTCGCTCCCCACATGCCGCGCGAGCACGGCGGCGCCGGCTTCTCGCTGCTCGAGCTCGCCTTCCTCGGCGAGGTGCTCGGCCGCTCGCCGCTCGGCCACTACGTCTGCAACTGCCAGGCGCCCGACTCGGGCAACATGGAGCTGCTCCTGCAATACGGCTCCGCCGAGCAGAAGGAGCGCTGGCTGGGGCCGCTGGTGCGCGGTGAGATCCGGAGCTGTTTCGGCATGACCGAGCCCGGGTTCGCCGGCTCGAATCCGGTCTGGCTGGGCACCACCGCGCGCCGCGACGGCGACGACTACGTGATCGACGGCCGCAAGTGGTTCACCTCGTCCGCCGAAGGGTCGGCCTTCTGCGTCGTCATGGCGATGACCGAGCCGCAGGCGGTCCCGCACCAGCGGGCGAGCCAGATCCTGGTCCCCCTCGACACGCCGGGCTTCTCGATCGTGCGCAACCTCTCGGTCATGGGCGATGCGGGCGAAGGGTGGATGAGCCACGCCGAGGTGCTGCTCACCGGCGTGCGGGTGCCGGTGGCGAACCGCATCGGCGCCGAAGGTGCCGGCTTCTCGCTCGCCCAGGAGCGCCTCGGCCCGGGTCGCATCCATCACTGCATGCGCTGGCTCGGCATCTGCGAAAGGGCCTTCGATCTCATGTGCAGCCGCGCCGCCGAGCGCGAGATCTCCCCCGGCGAGCCGCTCGGCACGCGCGAGATCGTCCACGCCTGGATCGCCGAATGCCGCGCCGCGATCGACGCGGCCCGCCTGCTGGTCCTCTCGACCGCCTGGCGGATCGACCGCGAAGGCGCCCACGCCGCCCGCGACGAAGTCTCGATGATCAAGTTCCACGTCGCCGGCGTCCTCCAGACCGTGCTCGACCACGCCATCCAGATGCACGGCGCCCTCGGCCTCCTCGACGAAACGCCCCTCGCCTTCTGGTGGCGCCACGAACGCGCCGCCCGCATTTACGACGGTCCGGACGAAGTGCACAAGACCTCGGTGGCCCGGCGGATTCTCGGGCGCTACGGGATGGCGCGGAAGAAGCGGTAGGCCCTCTCCCCCAGCCCCTCTCCCGTGCCGCCCCACCCGGCCGCCCGAACGGGAGAGGGGAGTCATAGGCCCACCACCCGCTCGATCACCCAATACGCCGCCAGCGACCCGATCGCATACACCGGCACCGCCGTGCTCCACGCCGGCAGCCGCCGGGCGACCGGCCGCCAGGCGAAGAAGGCCACCGAAACCACCCCGAGAAACGCGATCTGGGCGATCTCGATGCCGGTGTTGAAGGAGAGCAGGGCGAGCGGGATCTCGCGCGCCGGCAGCCCGACCTCCGCCAACGCTCCGGCGAAGCCCAGGCCGTGCAGGAGGCCGAAGGCGGCGGCCATGGCCCACGGACGGCGGCTGAGCGCTCCAGGGCGGTCGCGCGCCAGCTCGACCGCGAGCACCAGGATGCTCAAGGCGATCGCCACCTCGGCCGGCGCCGAGGGGATGTGCACGACGCCGAGGGCGGCCAGCGAGAGGGTGACGCTATGCCCGAGGGTGAACGCAGTCACCGTGGCCAGCAGCCGGCGCCGCTCCTTCACCAGAAGCATCAGGCCGAGCAGGAACAGCAGATGGTCGGCGCCGGTGAGCAGGTGCTCGATGCCGAGCGCCAGATAGCTGAGCCCCACATCGAGCGGCCGCTGGGACCGCGGCAGCCGATACTCGGGCGCCTCGGTCCGCAGCACGGCGCGGACCTCGGAGCCGTCCGCCCGGGTGACCCGCAACAGGACGTCCGAGCGGACCGCCGCCAGCCCCTTCACCGCGATCACCGCTCCGGCCAGTCCACCGCCTCCGCAGTCCACGGTCCAGCGGGCGACGAGAGCCGTGCCTTCGGCGGCGGTGCTCCGAGGCTCCGGACGGCAGCTCGCCGGGAGCACCGGCTGCGGATCGGCGCCGGCCGGCCGCTGAAGCGGCATCTTCCAGAGGACGGCCGCACGGCCGCCGGGCGTTTCGCGGATCTCCAGGAGGGAGGGGGCGAGGGGGTGGGCCAAGGCGGCCGGGGGGAAAAGGACAAGGACATAAAGGACTGCAAGGACAGCAAGGACAGGAGAAGAAGACGATCTCATGGCGCCACCTCGGAGGACTCCAGCTTGGCTGCTTGTCTCCCCTCTCCCGGGGACAGGGCGGGGGGGAGCCGGGAGAGGGGCGGGGGTGAGGGCCGCCCGTCGCAGGAACTGCGCCAACCTCGCTTCACGGCGCTCGTGGGCGAGGCCGAGGGTGAGCTGGTTGCGCGCCTCGGCCAGCGTGGCGAGCGCTCCCGGACGGCTTTCGTGGATCCACACCAGGTGCAGACCGTAGGCCGAGGGGACCGGCCCGCCCCACCTCCCCTGCGGCAGGCCGGCCACGGCGCGGGCAAACTCCGCGCCGTAGATCTTCGCGAGATCGTGCGGCGCGGCGAGGGCCGGGTGGTGGCCGGGGAAGAACGGATCGCCGAGCGCCGGCGCGTCCTCAGGCTTCACGCTCTCCTCTCGCAAGCGGACGAGGAGCCGGCGGGCGTCCTCCTCCAGGGATTTCCCCCGCCGGTCGGCGTCGAGAAAGACGTGGGTCAGGCGCACCTGGCCGGGCTGCCGGAAATGCTTCGCATGGCGGCGCAGATAGTCTGCGAGCTCGGCGTCCGTGAAGGCCTCCGGCTTGCCGGGCGCCTCGGCGAGCAGCTTCGTCTGCTCCACCAGATACCGCCGTACCACCGGATCCGTGCGGTCGAAGCCGAGCGCGACCGCTTCGCTGTGGAGACTCCCGGCATCACGCCCGCTCCGCTCTCCCCCTTCCAGGAACCGCATGTTCTCGATCAGCCTCTGGTCGACCACCGGGCTGCCGCGGTCGAGGCCGGCGGACAGCGCCTCGCGGTAGAGCACGTCCTCGTCTTTCGGCTTCTGGACCGGCGCGGCCGACGCACCGGTCCGCAGCAGATAGAGCAGGCCGCCGAGGAGCACGAAGTGGAGAGCGGGCGAGCGCCAGGTCATGGCTTTTTCCCCGGGCGATACCAGACCGGCGAGGTCCAGGCGCGCTCCTGCTCGATGCGCGGGATCTCCGCCTTGTCGGGATTGGCGTTCGGACCGGGCACCATGTTGCAGCAGATGGCGAATGTGCCCTGCTGGTCCTGCGGATACTTGGCGAGCCGGGCCTTGCAGGTGTCCGGCTGGAACGGATCGAGGCCGGCCCGCTTGCAGGTCCAGGAGCTCCAGCGGCAGGTGGGGTTTTCGAGCACGCGGGCGTAGTAGAACGCCGACTGCCGCGGGTCCCACTGCGGGTCCTCGAACACCGAGCAGAGCGAATTGTGCCCCGGTCCGGTGGGCAGGCAGGTGCGCGGGTCGACACCTGCGCCGTTATCCGCCTCTCCAGCCACGTCCCAGACCTTCTCGTGCTGCGCTCCCGCCGCGTCGAGCCATCCCTTGACGATCTGGATCCGTTGCAGCTTCGTGCCGATCCGCTCCTGCACGCACACCCGCTCCGGAGCGCCCGGCGAGCCGTCCGGTCCGGTGCCGGGGTCCTTGAGCGCCATCACCGCGAACCGCGGGCTGCGCGAGGTGCTGCCGCCGGGCTTGAGATCGCCGCCCATCGGCACCCCCTGCGCATAGCCGGTCTTCACGAAGTCCGGCCGGTTGCACAGATCGGTGGGCAGATCCCAGCCGGCGAAGAAGCGCACCACCGGCCGCGTGCCGCTGGTGGCATAGGTCTCGCGCCGGCGGAGGGCGGAGAACACCGAGTCGCGCGAGTTCTCCTCCGCCCACACCACCGCCAGGCCGCCGGGGCCGTTCTCCACCGCCGCGAGGAGGCCCTCGGCATCGGCGTCGGAGCTGCCCAGGTGCCCCTGGAAATTCGCCTCGTCCGTGCCGCCGGGCACCGCGCTGTGGGTGTCCGTGCTGCCGATGAAGCCGACCTTGTAGGGGTTCACCCCCACCGCCTTCTCCTGCGCCAAGCCGTCCTTGAGCACGTTGCGCAGGAATGAATTCGGCTGGAACGTCGAGGCGGGCGGCGGATTGCTGGGATTCGAGATGCCGCCCAGCAGGGTGCGCGAGAGCTGCTCGAAACCGCACGCCGGATCGTCCGTCTGCACGCCGGTGCGGCACTCCGAGCTCCCCTTGTGCTGCACCATCTCGGAGAGCGGCTCGAAGAACTGCCGCGTCTCCGCATAGCGGGCGCTGTCGGCCTTGGACAGCGCCGGCATCTTGAAGATCTGGCCGTTGCTCAGGTTCGCGTTGTGCGGGATCGTGAGCACGTCGCAGCCGGTGCCGGCCTGGAGGCATTCGGTCCGCAGCTTGGACCACAGCACCCGCGGATCCTCGCCGGTCTGGAGGTAGGAGATCGGCAGCGCCGGCACCTTCTCGTTGCGGAAGATCACGTTGCGGTGGATGTTGGCGCCGCCGGGCGTGCCGGACCACTCATAGCCCACGAACGAGGTGAACTTGCACGCCGGGCTCCGGTCATACGCCTCCTCCGCCGCCGCCTGGACCTCCTGCCAGAAGGTCGTGGCATTGGCCAGGCAGAGCTCGCCGTTCGCGCCGCAGAAGGGGAACGGCTGCGGGGCCTGCGCATTCAGGGTGTTGGCTCCCCACACCGCGATGGTGATGTTCGGATTGATGCCGCTCCGGTACACCTTGCAGAGCGGCGAGTCGTAGCCCGGCAGCCCGGGCGTGATGCACATCTTCACTTCGCCGAAGAACTCGCCATGGTCGGTGACAGCGGTGAAGTCGAGCGGCCGGTCGAGCTGGGCGCAGCGAGTGGGATTGCCCTCGACGTCGGGCAGGTACACGGCCTCGCCCTTGGCAAAGCTGTAGGCGTCGCGCGGCCGGTTGCGCAGGTTGTAGATGTACGCGTCGAACGAGAACGCGGTGTGGACGTGCAGATCGCCGAAGAGCGGTTTCCGCAACGGGTCGGCGTCGGTGCACCGGGGAGGGTCTGGCGCTTTGGGCGGAGCCACCACCTTGGGCGGGGCCTGCGCGAACGCCAGAACCGGAATCACCATCGCCGTCGTCAGACAGAGAATCAACATCCAAGCTCGTCGCATGACTCGGTCTCCTTTCCACCTTGAGTGGTGTCGAGGAGGGGAAGGGCATGCAGCGTGCCAGGAGGCCGGCCCTGGGGAGAGAGGGAACCAAGAGATCAAGAGTCACGCAAATATGCGAGCCCTGTCTCGCAGGAGTGCGAGCCCCCCGCCGGTTTGACTCCTCTCGCCGCCTCCCCGTAGGATTCCCCTCGCAATGAGTCCAGTCAACCCGCCGTGCCGTCTCATCATCCGCAGGTTTGCCTTGACGGCGCTGGCCTGCTCGATCCTCGGTTCCACGGCCCCGCCGCTCGCAGCGGCCCCGCGGCAGCCGATCCTGCCGCCGATCCTGGTCGCCACGTCCGGCGAAGCGCGCCTCGAGCTCGCGTCCGGCGAAACGGTTGGCACCAAGCTCCCGCAGGGGGCCACGCTCGAAGCCACCGCCTCGCTGGAGACTGGCTGGCTCGCCGCCGGAACGCAGCCGGCTTCCGGCCCGGTGCCCGCGAGCGCCCGCGATCTCCTGCTGCTCACCGGCGACGGCAAGGCGGTCTCCACGCTGCCAGCTCCGCTGGGCAGGACCGGCCTGCTGCGCCAGGAGCCGCTGCCGCTCGTCGAGGACGGCCATCTCGCCGGCCTGGTCTGGCTGGAAGGCGACACCCGCCGCACGTTCGGCGTGCGTTTCGCGGCATGGACCGGCTCCGCCTGGGACTCTCCGGAAATCATCGCGCCGCCGGGACCGGGCAGCCAGCTCGCCTTGACCGCCGCCCATCTGCGCGACGGCTCCTGGCTCCTCGCCTGGAGCGCCTTCGACGGCCACGACGACGAGATCGTCTGGAGCCGGCGCGCCCATGGCGTGAATGGCGCCTGGAGCCGGCCGCAGCGGGTGGCCGCGGACAACAGCGTTCCCGACGTCACACCGGCGCTGACCGCAACGGGTGACGGCGCGCTCCTCGCCTGGAGCCGCTACGACGCCGCGCTCGGCGAATACCGGGTGGTGATGTCGCGCCTCGTCCAGGGCCGCTGGACGGCCCCCGCCGCCGCCGGCCCCCCAGGCTCGTTCTACCCCACTTTCGAAGCGGCTTCTTCCCCCATTTCCGACATGGTCCGGATGCTCTACCGCACCGCCATGCCGCAGGGCTGGGAGGTCGTGGACATGGACTCCGCCGGGATTGCCATCCGGCACGCCTCGGTGCCGGCGGCGCAGAGCACGCGGCCGATTGTCTCGAACACCTCGGGCTCCACCTCCGCCGTCTTCCGCTGGCCCGCGGCCGGAGCCCAACGATCCGCCGCCTGGACCGCCGAGGGAGGCAAGCCATGAGGCGCGTCCAACCGATGCGAACCTTCAGCGCGGGTCTCGCCCTGGCTCTCGGGCTTGCCGGCCTGCTTCCCCAGGCAGCCGCGGCACAGTCGAAGCGCTACATCGGCTTCGGCGACAGCATCACCTACGGCGTCGGCGACGAGAAGAACCCCGACGGCCTCGGCGGCTACACACCACGCCTGCAATCTCTCCTGAACACCCGTGGCTTCCCCGCCACCGTCGTCAACGCCGGCCTGCCGGGCGAGGACACCGCCGGAGCGCTCACCCGGATCAACAGTGTCCTCCAGCGCGGCGGCGACGTCCTCCTGCTCATGGAGGGGACCAACGACATCAACGCGAAGGTTTCGGAAGAGACGACCCTCGCCAATCTGAACCAGCTCGCGGTCCGCGCCGAGAACCGCGGGATGCAGGCAGTGCACATCACCATCATCCCGCGCCTGGCGGGGGCGGGCACGGACGGCAACAACCGGGTCACCGGCGAGCTCAACGGCAAGCTCCGCGACCTCGCCTGGTTCAAGCAGCGCCGTCTCGCCGATCCCTTCGAGGTCTTCTGGAACGAGACCCCGGACTTCACCCAGCTCTACGGCGGCGGCATCGACAAGCTTCACCCCAATGCCGCCGGCTACGACCTGATGGCCAAGGTCATCGCCGACGCGCTGACCAACGTGGACAGCGTCCCCCCGGTGACCGGCCTGGTGGATCCCACGGACGACGAGCAGAACGTGCCGAGCTCGACGCCCATCCGCGTCGACCTCTATGACTTCGGCGCCGGGATCGACCTCGCGAACACCAAGCTGCTGGTCAACGGCGCGCCGGTGACCGCCACGCCCACCGGCACGCCGCAGCAGGCGTCGTTCAACTACACCCCGCCGACGCCCTGGGTCGGCGTGATCGCCTTCGGCATCCAGACCCAGGACCTCGCCAACCCGCCGCACAAGGTGAACCGCACCCTGTCGACCTTCGTGGTGGCGGGCACCGCCTTCCTGCGCGGCGACATCGACCGCAACGGCCGGGTGGACGGCGTCGACCTGCTCGCCTTCGCTCCCCGCTTCGGAGCCCGCACTCCGGACCCGCGCTACAAGACCTTCGCCGATCTGAACGGCGACGGCGTCGTCGACGGCACGGACCTCGCGATCCTGGCTTCGAACTTCGGGAAAACGTCGTTCTGATCAGAGGCGATCGAGGAGGAGAGGCGGCGCCTCGCCCTCGTCACCGACCGTGAAGCACTCCGCGCACCGGGCGGCGATCTCGCCGTCCTTCTGATCCCCGTTGCGCAGATAGAGCCGCGCCAGCTCGTCGCCCTCGCCGACCTCGTCGCCCAGGCGGGCGTGGAGCTGCAACGAGATCCCATGGTCGAGCGCCGCTTCCGGATGCGACCGGCCGGCTCCCGCCTCCACCAACAACATGCCGAGTTGCCGCGTCTCCATCCCCGCCAGAAAGCCGTTGCGCCGGGCCAGGATCGGCCGCTCCACCGGCGCCAGCTCATAGCGCGGCGACCGCAGCCAGGCCGCATCGGCTCCCTGGAGAAGCGCCCAGCGGTCGAACTGCTCGCGCGCCTTGCCGGACACCAGGGCCTCCTCCAGATCGTCCCGCGTCACCGCATGGCCGGCGAGCCGCGCCCCCTCCTCGCAGAGCGCCAGAGTGACCTCGACGAGATCCTCAGGGCCTTTGCCCTCCAGGCAGTCGATCGACTCCATCAGCTCGGCGGTGTGGCCCACCCAGCGGCCCAGCGGCTGGTTCATGTCGGTGAGGATCGCTCCGGCGGCGGTGCCGAGGGCACGGGAGGTCTCCACCAGCATGCGCGCCAGCTCCTTGGCTTCTTCGCGCTCGGGCAGAAAGGCGCCGTTGCCCACCTTGACGTCGAAGATCACCGCCGCCGCGCCGGTGGCGAGCTTCTTCGACAGGATGCTGCCGGTGATGAGAGGGAGGGAATTCACCGTCGCCGTCACGTCGCGCAGGGCGTACAGACGGCGGTCGGCCGGCGCGATGGCGCCCGTGGCGCCGCCGATCGCCATGCCGCAGCGCTTGATGATCTCGACGCACCAAGCGCGGTCGAGCTGCAGATTCATCCCCGGGATGACCTCCAGCTTGTCGATCGTCCCCGCCGTGTGGCCGAGGCCGCGGCCGGCCAGCATCACCACCGGCACTCCGCAGCTCGACAGCAGCGGCGCGAGGACGAGCGAGACCTTGTCGCCCACGCCGCCGGTCGAGTGCTTGTCGCACACTCCAGGGAGATCGCGGGCGAGGTCCCAGCGCTCGCCCGACTCCAGCATGGCCAGGGTGAGAGAGCGGGTCTCCTCGGCGTCCAGGCCGCGGATCGCCGCCGCCATCAGGAAGGCGCCGAGCTGCCCTTCGCTCCACGAGCCGTCTGCGGCGCCCACCGCCACCGAGCGGATCTCCTCCTCACTGAGCCGCATCCCCGCGCGCTTGCGCTCCAGGACGCGGTACGGAAGGATCATCCGCGGCCCGGAACCATCGGGAACGCGCCCGGCATCGGGCTCGCCATCTTGGTCGGATCGAGAGCGCTCATCCGCTGCTGCGCGCTGGTGCGGTACGCCGACTGCGGGAACTCGTCGAGGATCCGCTTGTAGGCCTGCGTCGCGTCGTCCTTGCGGCCGAGCTGCTCATAGGTCTGCCCCAGCTCGTTGAGGATCACGTCCTCCGGCAGCGGCGGCTTGCTCTGCCCCTGCATCGCCTTGAGCCGCTGCGCGAGCTCCTCCAGCTTCTCCTTCGACGCTCCGTTGCCGCGGTCGAGGTGGATCAGGTTGATCCGCGCCTCGCCGGCCAGCATGCTGTCCGGATGGGCGTCGACGAAGGCGCTCCACAGCTTGCGGGCGTCCTCCGGCTTCTTCTCGGTCATCGCGATCTGCGCCAGGTAGACGCCGGCGATGTCCGCCGCGTCGGTGTGGCCATAGTCGCTGCGCACCTTCTCGAACATCGCCTTGGCCTTGGCGCGCCGCGCCGCCTCGTCGACGAAGGTCGGGTCCTTGGGATCGTTGGGCTTGGGGTCCGTCGCGTTGAGCTGCGCGCTGTTGACCTTGACCGCGGTCGCGAGCGCATCGCCGGCCGCGTCGGACCGGTGGCCCACAAAGCCGTAGATCAGGAAGCCGACCACGGCCAGCAGCACGGCGCCGCCGATGCCGAAGATGATGGGCTTGACATGGCCCTCGGCGTATTCGACTCCCCGGCCCACGGCGGAGGCGAATTCGTCTTTCTTCATATCTTTGCGGGTCACACGCTCATTCATCGAAAAAACTCCCGGGAAATCCCTGTCTGGGGGAACAGGATGAAGATCTGCACCGATCGGTCACACTGCGCCGTGGTCCGAGTTTGCCACGGGAGGCGGGTCCGAGGGAACCCCTGCCGGCGATCCGGCGTCCTCCGGAACGTCAATCCGCTGGAAAACGGCGTACTCTGGATTGATGAAACGCTGGCTGCTCCCCACCTCTTCCGTCGTGATCAGGTCGAACAGGGGGTGCCCCTTGTACAGCAGGACCAGCCGGTACCCCAGCTCGCCGGTCGCCAACTGCTGGTACAGCTCGACCTCTTCCTGATGCCGCAGGTCGGTCACGTTGACGGTGAGAAACTGCGGCTGCTGCCGCTCCAGGATCTCGCCGTGGGTGTGGACCACCTTCTCCCAGGGTATCCAGGGGAAGCGCGGAATGTGCTTCTTCCGCCCGATCGCCGCCACCGACACCGGCTGCGACGCATGCGCCGCCACCCAGTCCTCCACATAATACCGGGAGTCCGCCAGAAGCCGGGCATCGACCGACGCCGCATAGAGGAGCGCATAGGCGAAACCGGCCGCCACGCCAATCTGGCGCAGCCGCAGCCACCGCCCGCTCTCAGGCAGCGTCAGCAGCCCGAAGACTCGGCCGCCGAAGAAGGCCAGCAGCACCGTGACCGGCAGCAGATAGCGGTCGTAGCTGAACAGGATCAGGTTGAGGAACGTCACGTAGTAGGAGATCACCAGCACGAAGAGCCCGCCGAGCAGCCAGTCTGCCTGCGTCGCCCGGCGCCTGGCGATCCGCCACCCGGTGACGCCCACTCCCGCCGTACACACCGCGGCGAGCAGCGGATCGAGCACGAACACCACCTGCTTCAAGACCTGGCTCAGCAGAGCCACATGGCCGAGCGGCGTGTCCGTATAGTCCTCATAGTTCTTGCTCATCGGCCCGACCAGCAGGTTCACATGCACCGAGAACCGCTGCGGATTGAGGATCAGCTCCTGGAACACCGCGAACCCCACCGCCGCCGCCACCGCGGCGAGGATCAGCCGGCGGTCGACCAGCGTCCGCAGAATGCCGCGCACCGGCCCCTTCTCCCGGTAGGAGGAGAGATACAGCGACACGAGGATCGGCAGCGGCGCCAGCGTATACAGCCCATACGCCTGATCCTTCGTACACACCGCCGCCGCCGCGGCGAGGGCGAAGAGCACGTAGTCGCGGAGGCGCTGCTGCTTGAAGATGCGGATGTAGAACAGCAGGGACAGGACGAACCAGAAGACGTACGGCGCGTCCAGGTTCCCCATCTTCGAGTAGTAGACCATCGGCACTGTGCACACCACCGTGAGAGCCGCGAACAGCGCCGACCGCCGGTCGTAGATCTCGCACCCGATCCGCCAGATGAGCCACACCGTCGCCATCGCCATCGCCAGGCTCACGAAGCGGCCGAAGTAGATCAGCCACGACATCGCCGCGTCGCCGTCGATCCCCAGCGATCCGCGGTCGATCAGCCAGCGCAGCGGGAACGATGTCCCCTGCAGCACCGCGAAATGGAGCGGCGGATAGCGCAGATGCCAGATGTGCTTGTTCACCGGCGCCTCGGTCGAGATCGCCTCTCCCCACGTCGTCGGATGCAGCTCATCCCCGGCCCACCCCCACCGTCCGGGCAGCCCCCACCAGATCCCGCACGAAAACAGTCCGAGCGCGAGAAGGAGAAGGGCCCGCAGGGGCCACGGAGAAGACGCTTGAGTCATGGAGATTTACCTTCGGGGCCGCAGGACGGTCAGCCGAGCCGCGGGAGTATACCAGCACCCGTCCACCCGCTGGGACCGCCGCCATCCTGGCGGCACGGTCGGCTCTGCCGACCCGGCCGGCTGGAAGCCGGCGCTCCCAGCGTAGGGTGCGCTCCGCGCACGTTTAAGCTCCGCCGACCACCTTCGTCTGCCCCACGTGCAGGGCTTTGCGGCTAGAATGGAGCGGGGAGATGAGCCGGTATGTATAAGATCACTCTGGAAATCGAACACCTGCCTGAGGGACCATACCTCGGAACGAGTCCGGACCTTCCCGGGCTTGTGGTACAGGCAGACAGCGTCCAGGAGGTTCTCCAACTGGCCCCCGACGTGGCGCACGACTTGATCGCGGTGATGATCGAGACCCACCAACCCCTGCCCGCCGGGCTCGAGACGATCACGGCTCCTAGCCGTGTTCCGGTCCTGGTACCTGCTTGACCTATCGAGAGTTGACCCGCCACCTCCGGCGGCTGGGTTGTGGGCTCATGCGTCAGAGCAAGGGGAGCCATGAGGTCTGGCATAACCCCAGCCTGAATCGATCGACGATCATTCCTAGGCACGCAGGAGACATTCCGCCGGGAACGCTTCGGTCCATTCTCAAAGGTCTGGGCATTTCTCCAGACGATCTCTCCCGGTAAAAGCCACTGGCGCTTGTCGACAGGTGCGCTCCGCGCACGTTCAAGCTCCGCCAACAACCTTCGCCGTCACGATCGCCTGCCCCACGTGCCGCTGCGTGTGCTCGGCGATATGCACCAGCAGCCCGATCACCGTCGTCGGCAGCCGCAACCGGCCGACCGTGCGAGCCTCCCGAAAGCGCGCCGGATCGATGCCCCGCACCACCGCCTCCGCCCGCCGCAAGCTCGCCTCCACATCCGCCAGAAGCTCCGCCGGTCCGCCCCGAGGCACCATCTCCTCCGCCAGCGCGCCGAGCTGCTCCGCGCTGAGCTCCCGGCCTTCGAGATACGTCGTCAACCGGTCGACGCTCCCGGCGATATGGCGCAGTTGGAACCCCACCGAAGCAAGCCCCGCCGGCCGAGCCCACACCTGCGCCTCGCTCAACCCCTCCGTCCATCGCGCCAGATCCTCGCGCACCTGCTGGAAGCTGAACAAGACCGGCGCGACCAGGGGATCGGCGCCTTCCAGGGGGCCACGGAGCCAGGGTTCGGGTTGGGTCATTTCGGGACTCCTTTTTCGTGCCCGTAACAGCATGGATGGAGTACGATCCGCCGGCCGGGGGCGAGTCCCCGGCGTTACCTTGAGGGAGATCTTATGAAGAAGCTGGTCAAGCAGGTCAAGAAGCTGGCACTGGTGAAGGAAACGCTGCGGGATCTGGAGACCTCCGCGCTCCCGAAAATCCTCGGCGGGATGGAAGAGTCCAACGCGTACACTTGCTATACCAGCACCTGCTAATCGCTGGTACACCCGCACCCTGGATCAGCCGTCCAAAGCACTCGGGTCCTTCTGGCTCCAACCGGGAGGACCGCTTTCTGAGCCGTGCGGGCGGGCTGCTCACGGAGGGACAGCACCGGAAAGTATAAAAAATCACTCGGAGGTGGGCCGCCACCCGCTAACAGAGCATATGAGGAAGATTAACTACTCGCTCGAAGAAGACCTCCGGCCTGAGTGCGCCCCCCGCAATGCTGCGTGTTGTGGCTCGCGCGGTCCTGGCAGGAAGCCCTCAAAGGCCAGCTGTCTCTCTCGGATCTTCTCAGACTCCGACGCGGTCAACGGGGCTCTTCGCTTGCTGACTCCCCCCACTCATGGCGCACGCACCAGGACTCTATCGCACTCCGCCTCGGCCTAGCTGAGCCAACTCGCCACCCTATCCGGAACCCTCAACCCTGCTTTGGGTGATACGTTCTGCACCGCACTTCCGTTAGAATTCCGCAAGATCATGGACTCGTCTGTCTTCATCAGCTACGCCGGAGAGGATGCGGCTTGGGCTCGCTGGCTTGCATGGGAACTGGAGCAAATTGGCCTCCGTACCATATACAAGCACCGCGACTTCGAGCCAGGCTCGAACTTCGTCTTGGAGATGCAGAAGGCGAGCGAGAGGGCCGACCGGATCATGCTTGTCCTCTCACCGGACTATCTATCGTCTAAGCTCACTCAGCCCGAATGGGCTTCTTTTTTTTCTTGGGATCCAGAGGGGTTCGGGCGGAGACTAGTACCAGTACGAGTCAGGCCTTGCTCTCCCGGAGGTCTTCTAGCTGGAATAGTCCAGATAGATCTCGTAGATAGCGATGAGGTCAATGCCCGCCGCCGTCTGCGAGAAGGCTTCCACCCCAGTTACTCAGGAGACGCCTCCCAACCTCCATTTCCGGGGCAGCCGAGTGCCCCTGGCGCCAAGCCGAGCTTTCCCGGAGCGCACGCGCTACTCGGCAACCTCCCCCATCTTCGCAATCGTAACTTCACGGGCAGAATCGAGCTGTTAGAGACGCTGCGCACAAAGCTCACGCAAGGGCGTCCCGCAGTCCTGACCCAAGCTATTAGCGGCCTAGGAGGAGTGGGCAAAACCGAATTGGCTGTCGAATATGCTTACCAAAATGCCGCCGAGTATAGACTGGTATGGTGGGTCAGAGCCGAGGAGCCCGCGCTCCTCGCAAACGACTTCGCGGCTTTGGCGAAATACATCTCTCTCTCAGAAAGGGACGTATTAGATCAGCGCGAAGCGATCATCGCCTCACGACGCTGGCTCGAGACTCATGACCGCTGGCTCCTTGTCTTCGATAACGCAGAAGAACTCAGAGATCTATTCGCTTATCTGCCGAGAGCTGGTTCGGGCCATGTCCTAATCACGTCGCGCAATCCCATCTGGCGTGGTCCAACGGAAGCCTTTGCCGTTCCTCAGTTCGATCGGATCGAGTCGCTCGACTTCATGGTGAAACTGGTAGGCCGGGCGGAGATTCGCGATCTCGAAACACTTGCCGACATCCTCGGGCATCTACCACTCGCACTCGACCAAGCGGCTTCTTACGTCCAGGCCGCCGATATCAATGTAGCCGAATACATTACCCTCTTCGAGCGATATCGCGCAGATTTACTGAAACGTGGCTTTCCGACCACCAACTATCCGGCAACCGTTGCAACCACCTGGGAGATCTCCTTCTCCAAGGTCTCAGCGACCAGTCCAGCAGCGGCCGGCCTTCTTAACATCCTGGCATTTCTAGGCGCCGATGCAATCCCAAGATCGCTTCTTGCTACTGAATGGAGCGGAGCTCCAGGAATTCTTGCGCAGCTCCCACGCGATCCTCTCTCCATAAATGATGCTCTCCTGGCCTTGCAAAGATATTCTTTGATCACACGCCAGAGCGGCGGCGAATACAATATCCACCGTCTCGTTCAGGCAGTTATACGAGATCGTCTGAGCATTGAAGAGAGGGCCTCGTGGCTGCGGGCCGCAGCTTGGATCGTGGACTCTAAATTTCACTTCGATCACGACGAACTCGAGACTTGGGAGCCTTGTGGCGCTTTACTACCTCATGCGCTCAATCTTTTTTCCTTGCGAGAAACTGATCTCGCCGACCCTGCACTCGGTCACCTTGCGTGGCAGGTAGGTCTCTATCTCGCAGAGCGCGCTGAGTACGCCGAGGCACGGGCGAGGCTGGAGGACGCGCTCAGCGTCTACGAAACCCTGTACAAACCCGAGGATCCACGCATTGGCTCTCTGCTGTGCGATCTGGGCCTCGTGGTGCAGGCACTTGGAGACTTCCGCTCGGGGCATGAGATATTCGAGCGTGCTCTCGCCAACCAGCTCGCTCATCACCGGCCGGAACATCGAGCTGCCGTCAGTACTCTTAATAACTTAGGGCTAGCTGAGCACGCTATTGGCTCGTTCGCCTCCGCTCGAGATCGCCTGATCGAAGTACACCAAGTTCTCCGAGAAGAATTTGGGAGCCTACATTGCAGCGTGGCAGTTTCCCTGAACAACCTCGGAATCGCAGCCCATAGTCTCGGCGATCGGACTTCTGCCCGAAGTTATCTGAAAGAGGCCGCAAGCATCGCTCGAACGGCATTTCCGAATAGACACCCAACGCTCGCAAGCATTGAAAGCAATCTTGGCTTATTGCTTCTCGAACTTGGCAAAACTAAACCTGCCGAAGATTACCTCAACAATGCTTTAAGCATTGACCATGAAGCGTATGGATTAAACCACCCTAGCTATGCAGTCCGCCTTGCCAATCAGGCAATCGCTGGCCAACTCATCGGGCGGCATGCCAACGCGCTAGCGTTGATGGAAGACGCCAACAGAGTTAACCGTACGGCGTACGCCGACGACCATCCACGCTTCGCAGTGGACTTAAACAATCTCGCACTTATGCTCCGAGAGGTCGGTAAAACTACCGAAGCACGGACCCACTTGGAGCGGGCATTGGTGATCGCCAGAAAAGCTCATGGAGCAGACCACCCTATCATTGCGGTGATTCTCACTAACCTTGCCAACATCTCCGACGCCGTTGACGATCCAGAAACTGCATGCGCCCTCCTAGAGAGAGCAATCAAGATATACGAGCAGGCTTACGGAGTTGATCACCCCCTTGTGGCAAGAGCACTCAACGATATCGGCTGTGTCCGCGTCTCTCTAGGTGACGAAGATGCCGCGCGGATATGCTTCGACCGTGCACTGCGAATTTCCGAGAGTGGCGGCCTTCGCCTCCTTGAGCGCACGATTATCCTCAATAACCTCGGCAGCACCTGCGAGGCGTTGGGAGATTTTTCGGCTGCAAGGAAGCACCTGACGCGAGCTTCGAATCTTGAGCAGAGACTACTGGGAAGAGATCATCCCCGCACAGCAATCACCAGGAACAACCTAGCGAGCGTATTGGCCACCTTAGGCGAGGTTGATCAAGCTCGCGAACACTTGGTCCAGGCCCTCCTTACCGACGAGATGTTTTACGGACCCGACCACGCGAGGATTACGCTGCGTTTAAATAACCTTGCCGCATTTCTCCATGAAATGGGTGATTGGAGAGCAGCGAAAGTCCATGCGCAGCGAGCACTCAGCCTCTGCGAGGCACACCTCGATCCTCGCGATCCCGTCCTCAAGATTGTCCTTGAAAACATCGCCAAGATCACGACTGAGCTTGGATACATCGATCTCGCGGAGGCCTACCAGCGTCGCGCAGAGGAATGCGACAGCAAGGAGATGCCGGATTTTCTCAAGGACCGCTTTCGGGTTAGATTCTTGCCGGTCCTCGCTGGGATCGCGGCAGGAGGGACGATTTCGCAACGACTTGCTTCCGGAAACATGACCGGCTTACTTTTTGCGAACAGGAAGCTTAGCGTTAACTCCCAGGGCAATTTCAGGGCAATCACAGGGGTAGACGAATCTGACAATCGGCTGATTCTGAAGATTAGGCTAGGGCCTAACAGCGACGAAGCTTTCCGCTTGTTGTTCGAACGATACTCGCCTAAAGTTCGGTTGTTCTTTTATCGCCGTGGGCTTCTTTCTTTGGATGAGAGCGAGGACCTAACTCAAGAGGTGTTTATCTCTGCCTTACGAGGCTTCGGGTCTTTCCGCGGGGATGCGCGGTTTCAGACTTGGCTCTTCGGGATTGCGGCGAATACCTACCGCAACGAACTTAGACGCCAATCAGCTCGCAAGAGGTCAGGCTATGAAATCTCAATGGACGCGAATTTCAACGACTTGGCCACTTCGGAGGCGTCGCCCGAAGAAAACATTATTACGGAAGAGCGCTTAAAACTCCTCCAAACGGCACTCGAAGAGCTTCCGCTGGAGATGCGCCAACTGGTGACGCTGTACTACAGCGATGGACTCACGTACAACGAGATCGCGTTACATTTGGGGATCTCGATCGAGACCTTAAAATCACGCCTTGGACAGGCGCGCCAAGTTCTCATGAAACGGTTGGGGAACCGCAAAGATCTTTAGCCTCTCTGTGGGCCATTGTCTGACAGTGCTGAGGTAAATCCGATCCTCGGACGACGCCATCGGAAACCTCCCGACGATCGACCGCCCTGTGTCGTAGAATGGCAACATGAGCGCGCCTCTCCATCTCCGGCCCGATGTCGAGCAACAGATCCGGCTCCTCGTGGAAGAAGGTCAGATCCGGAAAGCTCAAGAGCTTCTGAAGTCTGCCGGCGATCGAGTCCCCCCTGGGTCGAAGATGCGGGAGATCCTGGGACCGGCACGGGTCAGGAAGAGTGCAGTGAAGGGTGTCGATCGGAGCGCCGAATTCCACTGGCTCAAGACGAAAGCCGTGGAGCACCCGGGAAAGTGGGTGGCTCTGGTTGGCGAGGATCTGGTCGCATCCTCAGATACGCTGAAAGAGCTCCTCGCTCACCTGTCCGAGTTCCGGCTGGACCGGGAACCGCTGATCCACCACCTGATCTGATCGCATCGTTCGGCCGGACTGGGTGGCCCGGCTCACCTGTCGCGAGTGCTCTCCCTCCTCCGGGAGTGTTCATCCGGCGCCGGGGAACGCTCAGATAGAGCCGCGGAGCGTTCATCCTCCTCGGTGGAGCGCTCATTTTGGGCTGCGGAGTATTCGTCCTCCTCCGCGGAAGGCTCATCCTGGGCCGGGGAACGCTCATCCGCCTCCGCGGAAGGCTCATCCTGCTCGGCGGAGTGTTCATCCTCCTCCGCGGAAGGTTCCGCCGCCCAGGTTGAGCACTCCCCGACGAAGGATGAACGCTCCGCGGTCCAAAAGAAGTGCTCCCCGACAGAGGATGAACGCTCCCCGGCCCAAAATAAGTGCTCCCCGACGAAGGATGAGCGCTCCGCGGCACGAAATGAGCGCTCCCCGACGGCAGGTGAGCCTTCCCCGAAGGCGGATGAACACTCCGCAGCGCCGGAGGACTGTTCCGGGACGGAGGAGAAAGCTTCCGCGGCGGTCGCGAAGCATTCCGGGGCCTCCGCGGCGCACTCCGCGAGGACAGCGACGCGCTCCGCAAGGCCCGCGACACCGACCGCAGTCTGCGTGATGCGGTCCGGATGACGTTGGCCTCGGTCCGGATGACGTTGGCCTCGGTCCGGATGACGTTGGCCTCGGCCCGGATGACGTTCGCCTCGGTCTGGCTGACGTTGGCGTCGGTCTGGCTGACGTTGGCGTCGGGCTGGATCACGTCGGCCTCGGGCCGGTTGACACGGGCCTCGGTTCGGTTGACGTGGGCCAAGGTCCAGTTGACGTCGGCCACAGTCCGGATGATGTCGGCCTCGATCCGGCTGACGTTGGCCTCGGACTGGATCACGTCGGCCGCAGGCTGGCAGAGGCGGGCGCTCGATCAGGTGAGGCGGACGCCCGATCAAGTGAGAGGGACGGGCGATCAAGTCAGGCGGACGCCCGTACAAGTGAGAGGGACGGTCGATCAAATCAGGCGGACGCCCGTACAAGCGAGGCGGACGGTCGATCAAATCAGGCGGACGCCCGTACAAGTGAGGTGGACGGGCGATCAAATCAGGCGGACGCCCGTACAAGTGAGGTGGACGGGCGATCAAATCAGGCGGACGCCCGTACAAGTGAGGTGGACGGGCGATCAAGTCAAGCGGACGCCCGTACAAGTGAGGCGGACGGGCGATCAAGTCAAGCGGACGCCCGTACAAGTGAGGCGGACGGGCGATCAAGTCAGGGGGACGCCCGTCCAAGTGACGCGGACGGTCAATCAAGTCAGGCGGACGCGCGCGAGGCACTCCTTGATGCTCTTCTCGATCGCCTTGACGCTTCTCGCGCCGACTCCCACATCGCTGGCGTGGACACGCCAACGCGCCACGGAGGTGGCCACCTCGTCGAGGATCTCCTGGGCTTCGCGGCCGGAGATGCCGGCGAGGTCCGCCAGCTTCAGAAGATGGCTGCGCGCCGGGGCGCGCCCTTCTCCGGCGACGGTCATGGTGTGCTCGCCCGCGGGGCCGGGGGCGAAGACGAGGTCGTAGGCGGGCGCCAGTGTCCAGCTTCCTTCGGCGGTCAGCCGGAAGGCGAAGTTCTTTACGTGA